>Ga0081539_10001176_pt1 | contig 47379 bp, 42 predicted proteins | sample TabmetS4T2R2_FD_71023 | JGI IMG/M metagenome (GOLD analysis project Ga0081539, IMG submission 71023) | Tabebuia heterophylla rhizosphere microbial communities from the University of Puerto Rico - S4T2R2 | ecosystem: Host-associated > Plants > Roots > Rhizosphere ... | reverse complement strand
ATCGACCAGGGCCTTCTCTGGTCTATCTGGCGCCGCGAACAGCAGGCCGACACACGAAGGCACCACTTCCAGCGACGCCTCCGACTACAGCTTCAAATGATCTAGCCCTGTAGTACTAGTCCTCCTCGGTCTCGAGGATCCTGCGGAGCACGGCGACCCGCTCCGCGTGCGGGTCCTCGGCGGCGAGCTGGGTCCGCGCGAAGGTCCGGAGCAGGCCGCGCAGGTGGAACCGGACCTGGCCGTTCGTCTCGCGGGCCACGTCCAGCAGGCCGGCGTTCATCAGCTCGGTCAGGGCGTCGTCGGCGGCGTCCTCGGGTAGGTCGAGCATCGGTGCGCACACCCAGCTGGCGAAGCCCGCCGTGCCCAGCAGGCTGGCCCGGCGCAGCAGCAGCTGGGCCGGCTCGTTCAGCCGGTCGTAGGTGTGGCGGATCGTGGTGACCAGGTCCAGGCCACCGTGTGACAGCTCCGCCAGCCGCCGGTGGTCGTTCCGCATGCGTTCCACCAGCCTGCTGACCGGCCAGTGTGGACGGGCCGCCAGGCGCGCGGCGGCCAGGCGGAGCGCCAGTGGTTCGTCCGCGCACAGCTCGGCCAGCGCGACGAGGTCCGCGGGCTCGGTCGGCGCCCGGTCCGGCCCGAGCACATGGGTGAGCAGTGCGACGGAGTCCGCGCGGCTCATCGGGCCCACGTCGATGAACGTCGCGCCGGGCAGGTTGGTGAGCCTGGTCCGGCTGGTGACCACGACGGCGCAGCCGGTGTTTCCCGGTAGCAGGGGGAGCACCTGCTTCTCGTTCACCGCGTCGTCCAGCACCACCAGCAGCCGGCGGTCACCGACGAGGTTGCGGTACATCTCGGCGCGTTCCTCCGGGCTGTCGGGAACGGCCTGGGCCGCAACACCGAGTGCCCCGAGGAAACGCCTGAGCACCTCGCAGGGGCCGACGGTCTTCCTGCTGCCACCGAGTTGTGCGAACAGCTGCCCGTCCGGGAACTCGTCGGACAGCTGGTGTGCCGTGTGGACCACCAGGCTGGTCTTGCCCAGCCACGGCCTGCCGTGCACGGCGACCAGGTGGATGCGGGAACCGGTGCGCCGGCCGGAGAGCGCGTCACGCGTCCGCGCCACCAGGCCGGCGCGGCCGACGAAGTCGCCGACGTCCGCGGGGAGCAGGCGGGGGACGGTCACCGTCACCGGTGCGGGCGCGTGGTTCGGGGCCGGACCCAGGACGGTCTCGTTGTCCCCGCGCAGGATCGCCTGCTCGATGCGGAGCAGTTCGCCGCCCGGCTCGAGTCCCAGCTTCTCCACGAACAGCTCCCGGCCGGCGCGGTAGGTCTCCAGCGCCTCGGCCCGGCGGCCCGCGCGGTGCAGTGCGATCATGAGCTGGGCACGCAGTTGTTCGCGGAACGGGTTGGCGGTGACCAGTTCGGTCAGTTCGCTGATCAGCTCGTGTTGGCGGGCCGGCTCCTGCTGGTCGCCGAGCCGCAGCTGCGCGGCGACGTACTCCTCGGTGACGGCCAGCCGCCGTTCGTCGAAGCCCACCCCGATGGACTCGACGAGCTGGCCCGCCACCCCGGCTAGTGGTTTTCCCCGCCAGAGCGCGAGTGCCCGGCGGAACGCGTCGACCGCCTCGGTGTGCCGGTGCCGGGCCGCGTCCACCCGGCCGCCGGCCACGAGGCTCTCGAACGCCAGGAGGTCCAGGGTCTCCTCGGTGCACCGGATGGCATAGCCGGGCGGCCGCGTGACGATCGTGTTGGGCACGCCCCCGGCGACCAGCCGCCTGCGGATCGACGAGACGCAGATGCGGATCTGCTCCCGTGCGGTGGACGGTGGTGTGGTGTCCCAGACCGCGTCCACCAGCCGCTCGACGGCGACCACCCGGTTGGGCTCGACCAGCAGCATCGACAGCACGATTCGCTGGCGGGGTGAGAACGACAGGGGTTCCCCGTCGTGTCTGACCTCGAGAGGGCCGAGAAGCCGGTACAACATCGTGTCACGTCCCCGACAAGTCAAGGTGGTGCCCGGTCCGGGCGATCCCAATCTCCCGCACGGTGTTCATCGAAACGGCATCACTCCGCCACTGTCCGTGTTGCCGAGGCGGTGTGAAAGAGGGACAGTGGCAGCGGGGGGGCCGAGACACCAGCCGACACACCAGCCGAGAGTCGAGTCCGAGAAGGGTTGGAATGAAAGCCAATCGAGCCGCCGCCGTCTTCGCCGACACCCCGTGGTCACGTCCTGGGCGAACCCGGTCAGAGGCCTGATGCCCGGCGATCGAGCGATCGCCGGGCGCCGTCGAGAGTTTCGAGCACGTCGCGGGCCTCGTCCTCCCACACGGGCACCCTGCGCTCGGCGAAGGTGCGCACCGCCCGCTCGGCCAGCGTGATCGCCTCGTCGTACCTGTCCCACTCGCCGAGCAGCGTGGCGAGGTCGAGGCTCACCCGTGCGGCGCCGACGAAGTCCATGATCCGTTCGCGGATGCCGATCGCGGTGCGTAACAGCCGTTCGCTCTCGTCCTTGTCGCCCATCCGGGAACAGATGAGGCCCAGTGTGTGCAGCGCGTAACCCTCGCCGACCAGGTCGCCGTCGCCGCGCACGCTGGCGAGCACGTTGCCCATGACCAGCTTGGCCTGGTCGTACCGCCGCTGCCGGAACAGCACCTCGCCGAGCCGGTGGAGGGTCTGGGCCTCGACCCGCGGCACGCGCACGTCACGACAGATCTCCAGGGCCGTGTTGAGCCGTTCGACGGCCGACTCGTACCGGCCGGCGTCCAGGTCGATCCGGGCCACCTGGCCCAGCACGTGCGCGTGGCCGATGAGATCGCCCTCCTGCCGGAACCCGTCGAGGGCGAGGCGGCTCGCGTCGGCCGACCGGGCCGTGTCCCCTTCGAGGTAGTGGAGCAGGGAGAGGTTGCGCAGGGCCATCGCCCGCCCGTGGGTGTCGCCGAGCTCGTCGAAGAGCTCCAGCGCTCTCGGCAGCACCGCACGAGCGGGCGCCAACCTGTTGCGGCTCAGGTGCAGCGAGCCGAGCGAGCACAGCAGCGCGGCCTCCCCGTGCCGGTTGCCCGCCTCCCGGACGGCCGTGAGCGCACGCTCGTGGGTCTGCTGCCAGTCGTCGAAGTAGCTGTGCGCCTCGAACAGGGTCACCAGGCGCACGGCGATCTCCCAGCTCAGCTCGGACAGGCTGAGGTCGGCCGCCTGCCCGACCGCGAGGCACAGGTTCTGCCGCTCGGTGTCCAGCCAGGCCAACGGATCCTCGACGAGGCCGTCCAGCTGCCCGGCGGACAACGGCAGTCGCGGCGCGCAGCCGCGCAGGACGGTGAAGTCGCCGCCGTAGATCTCGCGGTGCGCCGCCTCGACCTGCGCCAGCCACCCGGCGAGCACCCGCTCCAGCGCGGCGGCGCCGGCCTGCTCCTCGCGCTCACCGGTGAGGAGCTCCCTGGCGAAGAGGCGGATGATGTCGTGGAAGACGAAACGGGGGTGGCCCTGGGGGTTGACCGCCAGGACGTCGACGAGCTGCGAGTCGACGAGGAGCTCGAGCGCGTCGGTCGACCGGGCGGTGTCGTCGTCGAGCAGCGCCGCGGCGACCCACAGCGGCAGGCTCTCCGCGGCCACGAGCCCGAGCAGCCGGAACAACCGGGCCGCGTGCGGGGGCAGTGCGTCGTAGGTGAGCCGCAGGCTGGCGCGCACGCCCATGTCCCCGTACGACAGCTCGTCGAGGCGACTCCGTTCGTCGGCGAGGCGCTCCAGCATGGTGGTCAGCGACCAGTGCGGGCGGGCGGCCAGCCGGACGGCGAGGATGCGCACGGCGAGTGGCAGCCCGCCGACCAACCGCACCAGCGCGTCCGCCGCCTCGGCTTCCGCCCGCACCCGGTCGAACCCGATCACGTTGCCGATGAGGCGCACGGCCTGCGCGGGCGTCAGCGTGTCGACCTCCAGCAGCCTGGCGCCGGGCACGCCGGTCAACCGCGCCCTGCTGGTCACGATCACCGCGCACCGGTCGCTGCCGGGTAACAGCGGCACGATCTGGGTCTCCGCGGTCACGTCGTCCAGCACGATCAGCACGCGCCGGCCGTCGAGCAGCGTGCGGTACATCTTCGCGCGCTCGTCGAGGTCGTCGGGGATGCTCGAGCCGGGCACGCCGAGCGCCCGCAGGAATCGGCCGAGCACGTCGGCGGGCGTGGCGGGTGTGCCCCGCATGCCGGCGACGTTGCAGTAGAGCTGGCCGTCGGGGAAGTGGTTGGCGTGTAATCGATGCGCGACGTGCACGGCCAGGGTGCTCTTGCCGACGCCCGCCTTCCCCGTGATGACGAGGACACGCACCGCCGGTGCCCGCTCGTCCGCGCCGGACAGCACCGACTCGGCCTGCTCGATCAGGGCCTCCCGGTCGACGAAGTCCGCGATGCCGGAGGGCAGCTGGTGCGGCGCCGGCACCGGTTTCGGGGCGGCGTCGGCCGGCCGGGGCCGCCCGGGGAGCAGTGCGTCGTCCTCGGCCAGAATGGCCGCGTGGAGCCGTTTGAGGTCCTTGCCGGGTTCCAGCCCCACGTCGGCGACCTTGACCTCGCGCCCGATCCGGTAGGCCTCCAGTGCTTCGGCCGGACGGCCGCACCGGTAGAGCGCCAGCATGAGCAGGCCGCGGAGGCGTTCCCGCAGCGGGTACTCGTCGACCAGGCCGCTGACCTCCCCGACCAGCCGCCGGTGCCGGCCGAGGCGCAGGTCGAGGTCGATGCGTTTCTCCAGCACGCCAAGGCGTTCCTCGTCGAGCCGCAACGCCTTGCCGCGTAACGGCCCGCTGACCTCACCACCGAGGACCGGGCCCCGCCACAGGGCCAGCGCCTCGCGCAGGAGGTCGGCCGCCTCCTCCAGCCGCTCGGCCCGTTCGGCCGTCTCGGCCTGGGCGACCAGCCGGCCGAACACGCTGACGTCGAGCCGGTCGCCGGGCACGCGCAGCAGGTAGCCGGGGGGACTGGTCACGATCGGGTTCGGCGCGCCGAGGTTGCGGAAGATGTGGCGCAGGGCCGAAACACAGTTCTGGACCTGGCTGCGTGCCGTGGACGGCGGGTCGCCGTCCCAGATCGCGTCGAGCAGCGCGTCGCTGCCGACGACCCGGTTGGCGTCGAGCAGCAGGGCGCCGAGGATCGTCTGCTGACGGCCGGACGAAACGGGCACGGGCTCGTTCCCGACCACGACCTCGAGCGGCCCCAGGATCCCGAATCGGACATCGGAGCTCATCAGTGCCAACTCCCGTGTCGTGCCCCCGGCCAACGATCGTCGGTTCCGACCATTGTTCCAGAGAACCCACGCCGGAGCCTCGCGTCGGGCTCGCACTCCTCGTCCTTGCCCGAGCCGGACAGCACCGATCGCCAGGCGATATCCGATCGATACTCGCCGAAGTTTGCCTGGACCGGCATGACGAACGGTGGTGGCGATGCTTGATCTGGTGACACACGACGACGCGGTCCCGCGGCTCCCGGCTGTATCCGTCGCCGGCGGCCAGGCGCTGACCTACGGCGACCTCGCCGGCCTGGTCGACACGGCCGAGCGTGCGCTGCGCCATGACGGCAAGGCGCTGGTGCTGTGTGCGGGAGACCGGGATCTCCCCACGCTGCTGGCCTATCTCGCCGCACTGCGGCTCGGCCACACCGTGCTGTTCATGCCGGCCTCGGCGGAGATCCTGTCGGCGTACCGGCCCGAGTTCGTCGTGCCGGCCCCCGGTGGCGGGGCAGGTCTGGGCGAACTCGGCTACCGACCCGGCGAGGACGTGACCGCGGGCCTGCCGGTCTTCCGGCGCCGTGCGGGCCGGCCGGCGAACGACCTCCACGAACAGACGGCGTTGCTCCTCGCCACCTCCGGCACCACGGGCAGCCCGAAAACGGTGCGGTTGTCCTACTCCGGGCTGGCCGGCAACACCGACGCGGTCATCCGCGCCCTGGGCATCACCGCCGAGGACCGCGCCCCGACCACGCTGCCGATCACCCACGCCTACGGGTTGTCGGTGGTGAACACCCACCTGCGCGCGGGTGCCGGCATCATGCTGAGCGACCGGTCGCCGCTGTCGCTCGCGATGTGGGACCAGCTGACCCGGGCGGGCGCCACGTCGCTGGCCGCGGTGCCGACGACCTACGCCGCGTTCGGACCGTCCCACGTCGCGTTGCTGAACCGCACGCGGATCCGCACCATGACCCAGGCGGGCGCGCGCCTCGGCGACGAGTTGGCCATGCGGATGTGGCGGCTGATGGCACAGCGGGACGGCCGGTTCTTCGTCATGTACGGCCAGACCGAGGCGACGTCCCGGATCGCCTGCCTCGACCCCGCCGACCTGCCGGACCGGCTCGGCTCGGTCGGGACGGCGGTACCGGGGGGTACGATCACGATCCGGCCGGCGCCCTCGTACCTCGGCGCCCGGCCGGACGAGGGCGCGGTCCACTACGCGGGTCCCGGTGTCATGCTCGGCTACGCGACCAGCCGGGCGGACCTGAGCCGCGGCGCCGAGGTGACGACCCTCGACACGGGAGACCTCGGCTACCTCCGGGACGGGTACCTGTACCTGACCGGCCGGACCAAGCGCATCGTCAAGGTGCTCGGCGTCCGCACGAGCCTCGACGACCTCGAGCGCATGGTGGAACGGCCGGGGCAGCCCACCGCGGTGGTGTGCGGCACCGACGACGTCGTGTGCCTGTTCGGCGCGGGTGACCCCGCCGTGCACGAGGCGCAGCGCCGGATCCTGGTCGAGTCGCTCGGGGTGCCGAACCGGCACGTGGAGTTCCGTGCCGTGGCCGAGCTTCCCCGCACGCCCGGCGGAAAGGTCGACTACCGGAAACTCGCGGCCGCCGCACAGACGCGAGCAGAGACACGAGCAGAGACGCGAGGGAGGTCGGGCGGTGGCGTCGACGACGTGGCGAGAGCTCTGCGATCGGGGACCTGACCTCGTGCTGTGCCTGGACTTCCCGGGCGGGCGTGCCGCCGCCGGCTTCGCCGAGCTGGCGGCCGGGACACCGGTGGACCTCTGCTTCCTCCACATCGGACAGTGGGGCCCCGGTGCGGTCCAACCGCTCTCCGCCCACGTCGACGAGTGGGTTGCGGAGGCGCTGGGCACCGGCCGTCCGGTGCGTGCGGTCCTGGGTTACTGCGCCGGCGCGGCCCTGGCGACCCGGGTCGCGGACGCGCTCGGCGCGAGTGCGCCCGCGGTCCTGCTCTTCGACGCGGCGGAGGCCGGCGGTGGCACGCTGCGCGACCAGTTCGTCGCCGCGGTCGAGGCCTCCGCGGCGTACCTGGCCGCCGGCGAGCTGGACGACGCCCGGCAGTGGTCGGAGGAACTGCTCGACGACCACCCGGGCGACCTGCCGGGCATCGCCGCCGGGTTGGCCGGCCGGTACGACCGGCTCATGGCCGGCGTCGCCGAAAGGCTGTCGCTGGACCAGTTCTTCCACCGGGAGCTCACGAGCGGGTTCACCGCGTACATGTCCTACCTGCTCCTGGCCGCCCAGGGCGGGCTCGACCTGCCTGCCGGGACTCCGCTGTTCCTGTCCTCGCGGGACCACGAGCTACCCCTGGAGCCCGACCGGAGCCTGTCGTTCGACGTCGACCGGGAGCAGCTGTTGCGCGACACCGAGGTGTGCGAGCTCGTCGCCGGCCTGCTGAGAGGAGCACGACCGTGGTGACACCATCCGAGATCACCGAGGTGCTGGCGGCACATCCCGGTGTGCACCGGGCCGAGGCCGCCACCGTGCGCCACGACGGGCAGGACGTCACCGTCGCCGCCGTCGAGCTGGGTGAGTACCTGAGCGGGCCGATACTCCGCGAGTACGTGCGGCGGCAGCTGGGCGAGGACAACGGCCTGGCCGGTGTGCTGACCGTGGAACGGATCCCGATGGCCGGCGGCGCGGTGGACGTCGAGTACCTCGCGTCGGCCGTCGCCGACGGCCGGTGCACGCTCTTCGCGGACCCGCGGGACGACGTCGAACGCCGGCTGACGGCGATCTGGTCCCAGCAGATGGACGTGCACCTGGTCGGCGTGCACGACGACTTCCTGGAGCTCGGCGGCGACTCGTTGTCCGCGCTCGGCATCATCTCCGCCATCGAGACCGAGTTCGACCGTTCGCTGGACGTGTACGAGTTCATGAGCGCGGCCAGCGTCGCGCGCCTGGCCGACATCCTCCGGTGACCATGAGCCTCTCGATCGCACACCGGATCGCGGACCTCGCCCGGTCGGCGCCCGACCGGACCGCCATGGTGGGGTTCGACCCGGAGCTGACCGAGCAGACCCTTTCCTGGCGCGAGCTCGCCGACCTGGTCGAGGACACGGCGGGTGTGCTGCGCGGGATCCTCGACCGGAACAGCCGGCCGTGTGTCGTCGTGGACGCCGCCAACACCCTGCCCGCGGCCACCGGTATCGCGGCGGTGCTCGCGGCCGATCTCCCGGTCCTCCCCCTGAACCCGGCCACCCCACAGGCGGAGCGGGAGACCCTCCTGCGCCTGCTCGCCCGGCGGTTCGGGCAGCTCTGCGAGCTGGACCAGCAGCACCGGCCGCGGCTGCTGGAGCTCCCCACGGACGACCGGCCGGCGGACGCGGACGCCGCGGCCTATCTGCTCGTGACCGGTGGCAGCTCGGGCGTCCCGAAGATCTCCGTGCGACCGGGCCCGCTGCGCTACGACGCCGGCCGGACGCCGTCGCTGGTGATCAGGCAGGCCGGCTGGCGAACCGGGCAGCGGCAGCTCATCGTCGGGCCGCTCTACCACGCCGCCCCGTTCACCTCGTTCCTGGACGCGTTGCTGGACCGGAACACCGTCATCGTGCAGCCGTTCTTCACTCCGTCGTGGACGGTGGACCTGGTGCGGCGGCACGCCGTCGAATGGCTGCAGCTGACCCCGACGCACCTGCGTGAGCTACTGCCGCTCGCGCGTGCGGACCGGGCCGCCTTCGACAGCCTGCGTGCGGTGCTGCACACCGCCGCCCACTGCGACCCGGACACCAAACGCGGCTGGATCGACCTGCTCGGCCCCGAACGGCTGTACGAACTGTACGGAACGACGGAGGGCATCGGGGTCACCCTGGTACGCGGCGACGAGTGGCTGGCCCGCCCGGGAACCGTCGGGCGCGGCGTCCTCACCCAGATCCGCGTCCTGGACGACACCCGCGCCCCGGTCCCGCCGGGGACGACCGGCACCGTGTTCATGCGGACCCCGCACCGGCTCGGGCGCTCGGCCTACGTCGGCGACCGGGTGGTGGAGACGACGCCCGACGGGTTCGCCACGGTGGGTGACCGCGGCCGGCTCGACGACGACGGCTACCTGTTCCTGGCGCCCCGGGACCACGACGTCATCAATGTGGGCGGGGAGAAGGTCGACCCGAACGAGGTGGAGGCGGCTCTGCTCCACCATCCGGACGTGCTCGACGCGGTGGCGGTCGGTGTGCCACACGGGACGCTGGGGTCGGTGGTCGGCGTCCGGGTGGTGCTGCGTCCCTCGGCGACCGTGCACCGGGTGGACCTGGCCGCGCACTGCGGGCGGCTGCTCGCCGGGTACAAGATCCCGAAGCACATCACATTCGTCGACCACGTTCCCCGGTCCGAGTCCGGGAAGGTCCAACGCTGGCGACTTGGCCGAAGCTGACAAAGGTGGTGACCCTCGCGATGACCCAGGTCGTCGACATCTCGACCGACAACGGCTACGCCCGCCCGCGGGACCCGGTGGAACTGTGGCTGGCGCGCTGCTGGCAGGAGGTTCTCGGGTTCGGCGTCGGGATCAGGGAGAACTTCTTCGGGATCGGCGGGAACTCGCTGGACGCGGCGCGAGTCGTCAACGCCGTCCTGGACGAGCTCCACGTCCAGCTCCCCCTGAACGTGGTGACCGAGCACCCGACCGTGGAGCGCCTCGCGGCCCGCCTGCGTGACGAGGACACGAGCGCGCTGGCCGTCCCCCTGCAGGAGATCCAGAGCGGGGACGGCACGCGTCCGCCGCTGTTCATGGTCCACCCGGACGACGGGGAGGCCGGCCCGTACTGCCATCTGGCGCGTGCCCTGGGGGAGGAGTTCGCGGTGTTCGGCCTCCAGGCGGTGGGCCTGTACACCGATGCCGAGCCGCTCGGGACGGTGGCGGCCATGGCCCGCGCCTACGTCGAGGAGATCCGGACCGTCGAGCCGGCGGGCCCGTACCTCCTGGGTGGGTGCGCGACCGGCGCGGCGGTCGCGTACGAGATGGCCTGCCAGCTGGTCGACGCCGGCGCCGAGGTGCGGCTGCTGGCCGCGGTCGACACCGAGCTCGTGGAACCGCACGCCGATCGGCCGCCGCGGGACGAGACACCGGAGTTCGTGGCGCGCTCGTCGCGGGTGTCGCGGGCCAACCGGGACGCGACCCGCGCGTGGCGGCCCCGTCCGTACCCCGGACCGCTCGACCTCTTCGGTGAACCCGCCGGCACCCGGCCACCGGCCGTGGACTGGTCGGTGGCCGGTGACCGGCGGGTGCACGAGTGCGGCGCCGCCGCGGACGGAACGCACGTGCGGGAACTGGCTCGCGTGCTCCGGGAGCTGATCGGCTGACTCAGGGTTGCCGCAGCGACGTGAAGAAGCTCGTCAGGTCGGCGGCGAGCAGCTCCGGTTCCTCCCACGGCATGAAGTGACCACCTCGCCCGGGTTCGTGCCAGAACCTGAGGTCGGTGCACGCGCGTTCGGCGATCGTGCGGGGGAAGTTCGCCATCACCGGCTCGGTGCTCAGCGTGACCGCGGTCGGCACGGTGATGCGTGGACGTGCCGTGTTGTGCTCCCAGTCGAAGTACTGGCGGAACGAGGAGCCGATCGACCCGGTGGCCCAGTAGAGGGTCAGGATCGTCAGGAGGGTGTTCCGGTCGAACCGGCTCTCGAGGTCGCCGCCGCAGTCGCTCCAGTCCCGGTACTTGTCGACGAGCCAGGCGGCCAGCCCGGCCGGTGAGTCGACGAGCGCCGCGGCGATCGTGTCCGGTCGCGTCCCCATGATGGCGCTGTAGCCGCCATCGGTCTTGTCGTAGGCCTCGTCGGCGTCGAGGAAGGCCTGCTCCGCCGCCGTGGGCGGGGTGTCGAAGGCGGCGGGGAAGGGCGGGTGGATCAGGTGGATGCCGACGACGTCGGCCGGGAAGAGCGCGCCCAGCCAGCCGGTGGCCACGCCGCCGATGTCGCCGCCGAAGGCCCCGTACCGCGGGTAGCCCAGGACGTCGGTCATCAGCCGGTGGAGGGTTTCGGCGACCGCCGCCCTGGTCTGCCGGCGCTTCGGTAGGTCGGAGTAGAGGAAGCCCGGCAACGACGCCACGACCACGTCGAAGGCGGTGCCCCCGTCCGGGCCGGGGTCGGCCAGCCGCCGGGCCAGCGGCAGCATCTCGACGAAGCTGCTCGGCCACCCGTGGCTCAGCAGCAGCGGCGGCAGCGCGGGTGCCTCGGGCGGGCGGTTCGCCGGTAGATGGAGATAGTGCAGCGCGTGCCCACCCACCGTCGCGCGGTGGTGCGGAAGCTCGTTCAGCGCGGCTTCCTCGGCGCGCCACGAGAAACCGTCCGCCCAGTAGGCGACGAGGTCACGCAGGTAGTCGGGGTCGGCTCCGCCCTGCCAGGGCGCCGAGCCGCTGCGGGTGGTGAACCGGGTCCGGCGAAGCCGGGCCCGGAGGTCGTCGAGCACCGCGTCCGGCACGTCGACACGAAATGGAACCACGGACATGTGTCCCTCCACAGCAGAGGGCGCCCCGCGGGTCAGAAGAGCGGAGAAAGCACGGCAGAGTGGGGCGCCCGGACGAGTTGACTGGCGTTCACGGGCTCACCTCCTCTCTGTTCGACGTGCCTGTCTACCGGTGGCGTCCGGAGGACGTCAACTGGTTTCCGGGTCGGGAGTGGACGCGTCGGTGGGTACGCGCTCGATGTGGGTCCAGCCCTTCCAGCCCCGCTCCTCCAGGATCTCCAGGAGCCGCCTGGTTCCCGGCGCGGCTTCGGCCATGGTCGTGTCCAGCAGTTCGACGAGTTGGTCGTCGAAGCCCTCGTCACCCAGCTCGCCGGCCTCCTCGGCGCGCACCAGCAGGCGCTCCACGACGTCGGCGACCTCGACGATCCGCGGGTCGTCGGCCGGCCAGTCGATCGGTCCGGTGAGGAAGCCGTAGAGCTTCACCATGTCGGGATCGTCCAGGTCCTCGTGCTTCTTGGCCATCACGGCGTCGATCAGGTGCGGCATCTGGGCGGCGACCATGATCCAGGCATCCCGCTCCATCTCGATGTACTGCTCCTGGACGCCGAGTCCCCGCACCCGGTCGAGGTAGTCCACGACGCTCTGCGGGAGCGCCAGGTGTTCGCCGGTGGCGAGCTGGGCGAGCCGCCTGCGGGTCGCCCGCAGCCGCCGGATCTCCGCACGCAGGTTCCGGTCGATCTCCTGGACGCCGTCGGCGAACTCGGCCGGGCCGGCGTCGAGAAGCTGCTGCACCCGGGCCAGTGGCACGCCGCCCTCGGCCAGGGTGCGGATCCGGATCAGCCGCACGACCGCGGCGGCGTCGTAGGTCCGGTAGCCGGAACGGTCGCGCTCGGGCTCCGGCAGCAGCCCGATCTTGTGGTAGTGGCGTACCGCGCGCACCGTCACCCCGGCGTACGCCGCCAGCTGGCTGATGGTGAGCATGGTGCCCAGACTGCCTCAGGAGATCTTCCGGCGGTAGGCGGCCATCGCGAAGACGTACGCCACGACGAGGATGCCGACGCACCAGGCCAGCGCGGTCCAGATGTCGGTGCCGACCGGTTGTCGGGTGAACAGGGCGCGGATGGTGTTGACGATGGAGGTCACCGGCTGGTTCTCGGCGAAGGCACGCACGGGGCCGGGCATGGTGTCGGTGGGCACGAACGCCGAGCTGAGGAACGGCAGGAAGATGAGCGGGTAGGAGAACGCGCTCCCGCCCTCGACCGTTTTGGCGGTGAGGCCGGCGATCACCGCGATCCAGGTCAGCGCGAGGGTGAACAGGACCAGGATGCCGGCGATCGCGAGCCAGGCCAGTACCCCGGTGCTGGTGCGAAAGCCCATGAGCAGGGCGACGGCCACGACGATGACGAGGGAGACCAGGTTGGCGACGAGTGAGGTGAGGACGTGTGCCCACAGCACGGAGGACCGGGCGATGGGCATGGACTGGAAGCGTTCGAAGACACCGCTGTTCATGTCGGTGAACAGGCGCAGGGCGGTGTAGGCGATGCCGGACCCGATCGTGATGAGCAGGATGCCGGGCAGCATGTAGTTCACGTACCTGCCGGTCCCGGTGTCGATGGCGCCGCCGAACACGTAGACGAACATCAGCATCATGGCGATGGGCATGATCGCGGTGGTGATGATGGTGTCGACGCTGCGGGTGATGTGGCGCAGGGAGCGTCCCAACAGGACGGTGGTGTCGCCGAGGACGTGCGTGGTCATCGCCGTTCCCTTTCCGTGTCGTTGACGATGGCGAAGAAGACGTCCTCGAGGGAGGGTTGTTTCTCCACGTACTCGACCTTCGCGGGTGGGAGTAGCTGTTTGAGCTCGGCGAGGGTGCCGTCGACGATGATCCGGCCTTCGTGGAGGATCGCGATCCGGTCGGCGAGCTGTTCGGCCTCTTCCAGGTGCTGGGTGGTGAGCAGCACCGTGGTGCCCTGTCCGGCGAGTGTCCTGACCGCCTGCCACACCTCGACGCGGGCCTGGGGGTCGAGACCGGTGGTCGGTTCGTCCAGGAAGATCACCGGCGGGTCGCCGATGAGGCTCATGGCGATGTCCAGGCGGCGGCGCATCCCACCGGAGTAGGTGGCGACTCGGCGGTCGGCGGCGTCGCTCAGCGAGAACCGCGTCAGCAGGGCGTCCGCGATCGCGCCCGGGTCCGCGAGGTGGCGCAGCCTGGCGATGAGCACCAGGTTCTCCCGCCCGGTGAGGATCTCGTCGACGGCGGCGAACTGCCCGGTGAGGCTGATGGCCGCCCGCACCTTCGCGGCCTGGGTGGCGACGTCGAAGCCGTTGACGCCGGCCGTGCCCGCGTCGGCCTTGAGGAGCGTGGACAGGATCCGCACGACCGTGGTCTTGCCCGCCCCGTTGGAGCCGAGCAGCGCGAAGATGCTGCCCCGCGCCACCTCGAAGTCCACCCCACGCAACACCTCGAGCTGACCGTAGGACTTCGCCAGCCCCTGCACGCGAATCACCGACATGGCCACAGGATGGAGGGTTGACCCAGCGTCAAGGTCAAGCTCCGTCCCGGCGGTTACTCGTGGCTGAAGTAGGTCATGACGGCGAGGAGGTCGTCGGCGAGGGCGCGGTCGCCGGTCACGGCCACCGGCACCGACCCCGGTGCCCGGCGGTTGGCCGCGAGGTAGCAGAACTCCAGGGCGTCCGCGGTGAGGGTGACCGCCGGCTCGGTGGGGGCCGGCCGTGACAGGGGGATGCGCCAGTCGTCGGTGACGGCGCCGGTCAGGCGGATGTGTGCGGTGCGGTCGGGGTGGGTGCGCCCGCTGAGCCGCAACGCCGCCGGCAGTGAGCGGATGTGCAGGTCGGCCAGGGCCCGCAGGTGGGTGGGGCACGGCGGGTCCACCGGCCGGCCGATGCCCGTCCGGATGTCGTCGGCGTGGATCCAGGTCTCGAACGCGCGGCTCAGGTAGGCGTTCCGGAGCGACAGCGGCAGCCCGTCGAGCTGGACCCGGTCGGTCAGCGGGGCGGTCAGCGCGTGGCGGAGCAGGCCGAACGCGAGATCGCGCCAGACCTGATGGGGCCGCTTCGGCAGGCCGGGACCGATGTCCAGCCCGAGCGCGGTGGCCAGCTTCGCGTCGTTCCCGCGGAGGTGCTCGACCAGTCGGTGGGTGGTCACGTCGCCGAGCACGGCGGTGCGCCACTGCTCCCTGGTCACCTCGCGGAGCAGGGCGTCCAGCTTCCCGACCTCGGCCGCGTACGGGACGACGGCCGCCGGCAGCGCCTCGACGTCGGGAAACCCGGCCGGCCGGTGGTCCAGCGCGGCGGCCAGCACCGCGGCCCGCAGCCGGTGCGGTGGGTGTGCGTGGTTCACGGCAGGCCCTCCTCTCCCAGGCGTCGCCGGAGCGTGGCCAACCCCGCCCGCAGCCGCGACTTCGCCGTGCCTTCCGGAATCCCGAGCGCGGTGGCGACCGACCGGAAGGTGTGCCCCTCGAAGTAGGCCAGCCGAACCGCGTTCCGCTGCTCGACCGGCAGCCCGTCGACCGCCCGCCGGATCAGCTCGTGCACCCACGAGGTGATGGCCTGCTCACCCGGCAGGGGCGCCGGATCCCACTCGTCCGGGGCGACCCGCTCCCGCCGCCGCCTGACCTCCCGCCGAACCCAGTCCACCGCCCGCCGGTAGGCCATGACACACAGCCAGGACCGCAACACCCCCCGATCCGGGTCAAACCGCGAGGGATGCCGCCAGACGTAGACGAACACCTCCTGCGTGACGTCCTCCGCGGCCGCCCAGTCCCGGGTCACCCGCAAAGCCAGCCGGTACACGACGGGCCCGAAGACGTCGTACAACTCCGCGAGCGCCGCCTCCTCGCCCGCGACCAGTCGATCACGTAGCTGCTGTTCCGGTAACGACATCGGCCGGCCTTCCCAGCCCCCGGCCTCGCCAGGACAGGAGCGGCGAACCCACGCCCAGATACATCCATGTCCCCGGCGTGCGACAAACTGGCATGGTCCGCGTTGCGCACAGGTTTGTGCGTGAGTCGGCTGTGGAGGTGGGTGTGCGGGCGTACGGGTTCGTGCGGGTCGGTGGGCCCGAGCAGGAGTCCTTTCTGGACCTCCCGGTGCCGGAGCCGGGGGAGGGGGAACTGCTCGTGCGGGTGCGGGCCGCGGGGGTGAACCCGGGCGACTGGCGGTTGCGGGAGGGCTCCTACGGCGACCTGCGCTCCGCGGTGTTCGGGCGTGAGGTCGCCGGGACGGTCGTGCGGCTCGGGCCTGGCGTGCGCGGGTTCGCGCCGGGGGACGAGGTGTTCGGCGGCTGTCCCGGGATGGTCGGTGGTTGGGCCGAGCAGGCCCTGGTCACCGCCGGGTTCGCCGCGCGCCGGCCCGAAGGGGTCGCGCCGGAGGCCGCCGCCGTTCTGCCGGTCGCGGCCGGGACCGCGTTTGACGCCCTGGCGCAGCTTGCCCTGCCGGCGGGTGCCACCCTGCTGGTGAACGGGGCGGGTGGGGGTGTCGGCGTGCCCCTCGTACAGCTCGCGCGGCGCCGCGGGATCGACGTCGTCGGTACCGCCAGCCCGGCCAAGCACGACCTCGTCGCGGCGCTCGGCGCGGTTCCCGTGGCGTACGGGGACGGGGTCGTGGACCGGATCCTGGCCGCGGCGCCGCGGGGGGTCGACGGTGTGTTCGATCTTGTCGGCGGGGACGCTCTGCGGGTGGTCGCGCCCCTGGTCGCGCCGGAGCGGTTGTTCTCGGTCGCGGACAAGGCGCTGGTCGGCGCGCTCGGCGGCCGGGACGTCGTGCGTGACCGCAGTACCGGGGTGCTGGCCGAGCTGGCCCGGCTGGTGGCCGCGGGGGAGCTGGACCCGCACGTCACCCAGGTGCGGCCGCTGAGCGAGGCCGGCGAGGCGCTCGCGCTCGTCGAGCGGGGCCACGCACGGGGGAAGGTCGTCCTGGTGCCGTAACCAGCCCCCGGCGTGCCGGGGGCTGGGAACCTCGCTCAGGCGCTGTAGCCCTTGGGCGGGATGAGGGTCGCGAGCTGGTTGAACGTGAGCCAGTAGATCTGGTAGCCGCCGAAGCTGGCCGGGTCGGCGATCTTCACCGTCATGTTCGAGTCGTTGTAGCCGATCACCGTGAAGTAGTGGTAGATCGTGTAGTTCGGGTAGCCCGGCGGGTGGTTGTTCGCCGGCGCGACGATGTTCGCGACGATGGGGTAGTTGTTGTTGATGTTCAGCACGATGTCGCGCCACAGCAGGTCGCGTTGTGCCTGGGTCGGCGGGTCGTTGGGCATCTCCTTCGTCTCGTACCAGCCGACGTAGCCCGACAGCACCCGGGTGACTTGGCCGATCCAGTCGGTGCCGTTGGTCGTCGTGCCCAGCTCGGCGGCGAGCTGGGCCTGGGAGCGGTAGATGCCGCGGGCGGACAGCGCGATCCGGGTGGCGGCGGGCCCGCACCAGTACCCGGTCTGCTGGACCTGGTAGTCGACCTGGAGCACGTGCTCGCCCTGAGCGTGCACGTCCGGCCGGGTGCCGGCGGGGTTCGCGGCCGCGAGGGGCGCGGTGAGCACGGGTGCCACGACCACGGCCGCGGCGACGAGCGCGAGAAGGGTGCTGCGCATGGGGATCTCCTGACGGCAGGGTGTTGGTGAGAATTCACCAACTGTCTTGGATTTCCGTTTTGATCGTGACAGCGGCGTGCGACCATGGCCATACCTGTCCACTGGCTCACCTGCGCCATAACGCATCTGCGCCATACCGGGAGGTGCCATGTTCGACGTTCTCGACCCGGACACCGTTCGTGGCCGCGTCTACCGCGCGCTCACCCGGCTCGGCCGGTCCGATGTGGACGGTCTGGCCGACGCCACCGGCCTGTCCACGCCGGAGCTGGCCGGCGTCCTCTGTGAGCTGGCCGACCTGGACGTCGTCGCGTCCGTCGACGGCGGCTGGCTGGCCCACCCGCCGGCGCGGGTGGTGGCGGAGGTGCTGCGTGCCGAGGAGAACCGGCGGGCGGCGCTGTGGCGGGCCGGCGCCGAACTGGACGAGCTGTACCACCTGACCCACCGGGTCCGGAGTAGACCGGAGGTCGAGCCGATCACCGACCTGGCGGAGTTGTTCACGCTCACGGCTCGGGTGCAGGAACGCGCGACCGAGCGGGTCCGCTGGCTGGACCGCCCGCCCTACCGCAGCACCCCGGCCAGGTTCGCCGCCCAGGAGTCGCTGCAGACCAGGAGAATGGCCGCCGGGGTGCACTACCGCGTGCTCTACCACCGCGCGGTGTACGACGACCCGGACCTGTTCGCCAGCATGACCAGGATGCTCGAGCACGGTGAGGACTCCCGGGTGCTCGCCGACCACCCGGTGAAGCTCGTCATCGGCGACGACCGGATCGCCTTACTGGTCCCGGAACCGGCGCGGGCCGGCGTCGAGGGCGCGCTCGTCGTGCAGCCTTCCGGTCTGCTACAGGCGTTCACGGGCCTCTTCGAGACACTGTGGACACTCGGCGTGCCGGTCTCCACCACCACGCCGGCCACCCAGCTGTCCGGCGGGGACCAGAAGATCATCACCCTGATGTCCGCCGGCCTGACCGACGAGGCGATCGCCAGGCGGCTCAACCTCTCCCGCAGGACGGTGGTCCGGCGCATCGCCGTCCTGCTGGACCGGCTCGGCGCGACCACCCGCTTCCAGGCCGGTGTCCAGGCGGCGAACCGGGGTTGGCTCTGACCCCGTCAGTCCGGATCGGACACCAGGCCGACCCGGTAGGCGAGCACGACTGCCTGCACCCGGTCCCGCAGGTCGAGTTTGGTCAGGATCCGGGACACGTAGGTCTTCACCGTCTCCGGGGCGATGACCAGTTCCGCGGCGATCTCGGCGTTGGACCGGCCGGCGGCGAGCTGTTCGAGGACCTCCAGCTCGCGGGGCGTCAGGGCCCGCACGACGTCCTCCCGTGCCGAGCGCGACGTGTCGGCGGGCCGCAGCCGTTCGGCGAAGTGCCCGATCAGGCCGCGCGTGACGGCTGGTGCCAGCAGGGACTCGCCGCGGGCAATCGTGCGGATGCCCTCGACCAGCTGGGCCGGCGGGGTGTCCTTGAGCAGGAACCCGCTGGCGCCGGCGCGGAACGCCTCGTAGACGTACGCGTCGACGTTGAAGGTGGTGACGACCAGCACCTTCGGCGGCGCCTCGACACCGGGGCCGGCGAGCGCCCTCGTCGCCTCGATGCCGTCCAGGACGGGCATCCGGATGTCCATCACGATCACGTCGGGGCGCGTCCGGCGCGCCAGCTCCACCGCCTCCCGGCCGTCCGCCGCCTCACCGACGACGGTCAGGTCGGGCTGTCGCGAGAGGATGGTGACATAGCCGGTGCGCACCAGCGCCTGGTCCTCGCAGATCAGCACGCGGATCGGCGTGGTCATCCGGCGCCGCCCGACGGGATCAGGGCGTGGACGCGGAAGCCACCGTCCGGGCGAGGTCCGGCGACCAGGTCGCCGTCGAGCATCCGCACGCGTTCCCGCAGTCCGGTCAGCCCGCGGCCACCGGAGGGCGAAACCGCTGTGGTGACAGGAGGTCCGGTGGTGGTCACCTCGATCTCGAGGTGCTCGTCGCCGTGCCGGAGCAGGACCGTGGTCGGTTGTCCGGCCGCGTGCTTGAGCGCGTTGGTGAGCGTCTCCTGCACGACCCGGTAGGCGGCCAGTTCCACGTCCACGGACCGCGCCCGCTCGACGCCCTGTTCGGTCCACTCGACGGGTTGGCCGGACAGCCGGGCCTGTTCGACCAGGTCCCGCACCCGGCCGATGGTCGGCGTCCGGGCCGGGGACTCGCCGGTCACCTCGAGCACGTCGAGCAGCGCCCGCAGCTCGGTCAGTGCCCGGCGCCCGGTTTCGCTGATGGCGCTCAACCCGTCCCCGGCGGACGCCGGCTCGGTGTCGAGCAGGAACCGCGCCGCGTCGGCCTGGACCACCATCGCGGTCACGTGGTGGGTGACCACGTCGTGCAGGTCACGGGCGATCCGCGCCCGCTCGGTGGACGTGGCCACCTCGGCGGCCAGCCGCTCGCGTTCGGCCTGTTCCGCCCGCCACCGGCGCATGCCGGTCCCTGCCAACCAGATCACCACCAGTATCAGGTAGAACGCGAGGTAGTCGAGGAACTCCTGCGCCGATCCCAGGGCGTGCAGCACCACCGCGAGCACGACGTAGCCCGCCGTCAGCACCACCCCCAGCCCGCGACGGAACCGGGTGAGGTGCGCACCGGCGGCGTACAGCGCCAGGAGAAGTCCCACCTTGCTGAACGTGTCCGGGTAACCCAGCACCTGGTCGACGGCGAAGGCGCCCCCGATGACCACGAGGCACACGGCGGGCCACCGGCTCCGCACCGCCAACGGCAGGCACAGCGCCAGGGTCAGCACCAGGCCGGCCACCGTGCCGGCCGGTTGCCCGGGGAGATCGCCGATCTCCGGCCCGAGGTGCGACACCGTCGGCACGAAGGCCAGCACCGCGACGACCACCGCCAACGCGGCGTCCTTGACGGGAACCGGGTGATCAGGCCACGTGCGGACGAAGGCGCGGACGGATGCCGTGTCGGCGAGCACCCGGCGCAGTCTAGCGGCGGCGCAGCGGCACCAGGTTGCCGCGCCGGTGCGCGGCGACGAGCATGGGCACGGCGAGCACCAGGCTCACGACGACGGGCACGATCGACGCCTCGAGCCCGAAACCGCCACCGGTCACCAGGTCGGGACCGGTCGGCCGCGCGGTCAGCACGCCGGCCGCCGGATGACCGGAGACCGGGATGCCGAGCAGCCCCACGCTGGTGTTCCAGGCGAAGTGCAGGCCGATCGCCAACCAGAGGTCGCGCCGCCACAGGAACGCGGCGCCCAGCAGCACGCCGGCCTCGACCGCGATCGCGAACGAGCTCCACGGCGTGGCACCCGGGTTGGCCAGGTGCACGAGCCCGAAGAACACCGCGGTGACGGCCAGCGCGACCCAGCTGCCGCACAACCGTTCCAGCGCCTGCAACGCGAGACCGCGGAAGAGCAGCTCCTCGGTCACCGCCGCCCCGACCTGCACCGCCACCATGGTCGCCACGATCGAGGCCGTGTCGCCCGACGCGACGGTGAACGAGAACTCGGTCATCACCATGAGCACCGAGACGGCGATGAACACGACCCCGAGCGCGACGCCGATCACCGCGTGGGGCACGGCCCGCGCCGACAGGAGCTCCGGCATACCCCGCCGCGCGACGTGGCGCATCACCACCCAGTAGACGGCGACCGCCGCGACGGCCCCGGCGACGGCCAGCACCGGCGGTCCACCGGAGGACAACGCCGACACCCCACCGACACCGACGATCCCGGCCAGCATCCACACGAGCGGGAACCGCAGGACGCGGTCGAACTTCCCAGCCTCGTGACTCGCGAGTGCTTCCGCGTCCACTCCTGACCTCCGGTTGCCCATGGTCACCCGGTTCGGTGACCGCCGCGAAGGTTACGAGCGCACCGCTGCCGCGGAATCCCCGGCGAGACGACGATTCGGGTAGCTCTCCCGGGGGACGCCGGCCACGCCACGGGCATGCGGCCACTCGGCCGCGTGCCGCTGTCCCCCGTGCGGACTACCGAGGTTGTCCACGCCAAGGGGATTCGCGCGATCCCGGTCCGTCACTAGGTTTCGCCGTCGCGAGCGACCGCATCAGCGGCACGCCGAGAAACTGGAGGGCAAGCGCGTTGAAGACGGCGTTGAGGACAGAGCACGGTTGCGGGGGAACCGGTGTCTCCCGGAGGTTCACCAGGTTGGTGACAGCGGTGGGGCTTGCCGTCGCCGCGGTCGCCGCCTGCGACCCGGACGCGGAGGACGCGGCCGGCGAGGACGCGGCACCGACCGTCGCCGAGGCGGCCGCCGCGGCGCGCATCACCTGGGGCGAGTGCCCGCCGCCGGCCGAGGGCGCCAGCCGCGATCCCCGCCTCACCTGCGGCACGGTGAAGGTTCCGCTCGACTACCGGAACCCGGGCGGCGCGACGATCGAGGTGGCGGTCTCGAAGCTACCGGCCACGCAGCCCCGCACACGCCACGGCGTCCTGCTGCTGAACCCGGGCGGTCCGGCCCTGTCCGGACTGGACACCCCGGGTGCCATGGCGCCGACCTTCCCGGAGTCGGTGCTGGCCGCCTACGACCTGATCGGCTTCGACCCGCGCGGGGTCGAGCACAGCGCCCCGCGGAGCTGCGGCCTCGCGGACCCGTCCGTGGCCGGTCTCTTCCCCTACCCGGCCGCGGACGGCTCGATCACGGCGAACGTCGACCGCGCCCGTGCCGACGCCAGGCAGTGCGCCGCCACGGCGGGCAGGGACATCAGGTTCTTCACCACGGCCAACACCGCACGCGACCTGGACCGCATCCGGATCGCGCTGGGGGAGAGGAAGATCTCCTACTGGGGCCAGTCCTACGGCACGTATCTCGGTGCCGTCTACGCGTCGCTGTTCTCAGACCACGCCGACCGGGTGATCCTCGAGGGCAACGTCGACCCCACGAAGGTGTGGGCCCACGCGACGGACAACTGGGGCAAGGGCATGTCGGACCGTTTCCCGGACGCGGCCGAGGTCGCCGTCACCCTGGGACTGGGCGACACCGTCGACGAGGTCACCCGGAACTACCTCGCGCTCGCCGACCGGCTCGACCGGACCCCCGCCCCCGTCCCCGGCACGCCGCTGTCCCTGACCGGCGCGATGCTGCGCAACGTCACCTACAGCCTGCTGCTGCACAACGACACCCTGCCGGTGCTGGCCCAGTTCTGGCAGGCCGCCGCCGACCTGGCCGCAGGCACGCTCACTGAGGCGGACGGCCAGGTGCTGCTGCAGGTGTTCGCCGCACCCCCGCCCACCCCGGGGGTGCCGGCCGACAACCAGGCCACCATGTTCCTGGCACTGACCTGTGGTGACGCGCCGTGGTCCCACGACGTCGGCGACTACACCCGCCGCGTCGCCGCCGACCGCGCGGCCTGGCCGCTCACCGCGGGGATGCCCGCCAACATCTGGGCGTGCGCGTTCTGGCCCCGGCCGGTGGAGAAGCCCGTCACCGTGACCGGCAGGGGACCACGCAACACCCTGATCCTGCAGAACCGCCGGGACAACGCCACCCCGTGGGAGGACGGTCTCGGGCTCTACCGGGTTCTCGGCGCCCGGGCGGCTTTCGTCGGCGCCGACAACGGCGGGCACTACGTCTACCACCAGGGCTCCACGTGCGTGGACCAGGCGACGGTGACGTTCCTGACCACCGGCCGGCTGCCGGCCGAGAAGATCTACTGCACCGACGTCGAACCGGCGTAGCGACGCCCGCGGTTCCGTGTGCCCGGCCAGGCCGTCCTGTCAGGAGACGGCCTGGCGTCGGGGTTGGTCATTCCACGAGGGAAACCCGGACCGGATAGCGTTTCCGCATCCCGTTGCCGCAGTCGACCTCCACCGTGCGGCGGGCCACCACGGTCGCCGAGCGGCCCGCGATGTGGTAGCCGATCTCCGTGGAGCCGGGGATCTCGCGGACGGCGGCTTCCTCGCCGGCGACGGCGATCCGCCGGGCCTGGCGCCGGGTCGCGCGGTCGAGTCGGTCCTCGGCCGTCGCCTCGGTGAGTGCGGACGTGGTGCCGTCGGACGGGCCCATGGCGCCGCTCGGCCGTTCGACGAGGTCGGTGACCTGTCTGGTCGAGTCGCTGATCGCCGTGACGTTGGCCGCGCTGTCGACGCGCACGCGTACCTCGCCGTGGCCCGGGGTGGTGACCGGCAGGCCGTTGATCACCTGGCGGAAGTTCACCACGGCCTCGCGCACGGCGGGTTCCCCACCCTCGCCGGCCGAGTTCGCCGACGCGATGTGGTCGTACACGACGTCGTCGAACACGAGGTCCCGTTCGTCGGCGAGGCCGTACCGTTCGACCGCCCGCTCCGCGGCCGCGCGGACCGCGTCGAGGTCCACTTCGGACGCCGGGTCGACCGGTTCCGCCAGGGTGACCTCGTAGCCGCCGTTGCCGTCGACGGCGAGCCGGCCGTCACCACGCCTGCCCGTGCTCGGGTCAGCCGGTCCGGCCGCCGGCCGCCGCACGCTGATGTCGAACCGCTCGGCCAGCTCGGCCAGGCGCCGGCCGGCGGCCGGCGGGGCGCCCAGGACCGCCACCGCGGGCCGGGGCGGCAGCGCGAGGTCCGCCACCCGGGCGCGTCCGCGGGTGGCCTGGTTGTACCAGCGCCACGAGTAGAACGCCGTGCTGGCACGGGTTCGGTCGAACTGCCGCTCGGCGGTGACCCGGGTGCGGGCCTCCGCGTCGGTCGCCCCGCAGGCGACGACCGACGGGCTCTGGAAGTGGTCGATGCGCCAGCTGGCGTCCAGCCAGGCCGTGCCGAAGGACTTGTTCTTCGCCCACTCCTCCCAGAAGTACCTGCCGTAGTTGGGATCGTCGACGCTCGTCGTCTCGAAGCCGAACAGCATCCGGAAACCGCCGTTCGCGGCGTGCCAGGTCGTGACCGGGTCCATGCCGTCCAGCACCCGCAGCGACAGGCAGGTCGAGAAGAACACGTAGCGGGCGTTCTGGTCGCCGAGCCGCATGGCGTTCGAGAACGCCGAGGTCCGGCCGCTCCACTCACTGCCCATCAGGACCTCGAAGACGCCGTCGGCGGCCATGTCCCCGTGACCCGCGTGGTACACCACTGCGGCGGCGTCGAAACCGAACTCGTCCTGCCAGTTGTCGTAGGCCTGGTCATACGCCCACGACTGCACGTTGGCGTCCTTGAACCAGAAGTTGGGCGTGGTGAACTGCGCGACGTAGTCGTGGAACCCCTGCGCGTCCTCGTGGGTGGAGACCAGGTCCGTGGCGCTGGGGAAGTCCTCGACCGAACACACCCCGTACATGTCGGCCGCCGTGGCGGCCGACAGCGCGCCCGGCGGGCTCGCCGCGGCGCTCGAACTCAACAGTGTCATCACTCTCTCCCTGTGTCGCTGATCTGCCCCGTGCTGACCATGTCCCACGTCACGCTGATCACGTTGCCCTGACTGGGCATGTGCCACCCGAGCCACGCGCCGGTGACCGTGCTGCCGTCGGTCATCCGCCTGGTGAACCGGAACTGGACCGAGTTCGCCTCGAGGTAGCTGGTGACCGGCAGCGTGAGCCGGATCGGTGTGCTCGCACCGGTCAGGTCGGCACTGCCCTGGACCGCGTCCCGCCCCTGGAGCCGCACGTCGACGTGCAGCAGCGCCAGCCCGTGCGTGGCATGGGCGACGAGGTCGACGAAGATCAGGTCGGTGGTGACGTCCTCGATGAAGACGTCCAGTTCCTCGATGGTGAGCGGCGCGCCGGCGGGCACGCAGCGCGGCCACACCCCGGTGACGCCGGCCGGCAGGGTGACCGTGGTGGCGCCACCGGCGGCGAGGGTGGCGGCCACCGGGACCGCCGCGGCGACGCCCGCCTTGTCGACCAGCAACTCCGGCACGGTGACCGCGCGTTCGACCCGGTTCGTCAACCTCGCCGTGCTGCCGGACAGCTCGAGGGTCACCGGCCCGGTGTCCCAGGGGCCCGCCACGTAGGAGTCGAGCAGCAGCAGGGCATCGACCTTCAGCCCGTCCGGCAGCGTGAAGGTGACCGTCCCGGAGTAGCCACTGCCCTCGATCATCCGGGTGACCAGCACGGCGTTCGCCAGGCCGGTCGACAGCTTCACCTGCAGCGCGTCCCAGGCACGCGTGACCTGGGGTTGGTCGGTGGCGGCCCCGGGCGCCCACGCGTACCGGTCGGTGGCGCCGACCGCGGCGTCGGTCGGCAGGACGAGCCTCGGCCCGAACCCGTTCGGCGTGTGGGCGACGAGCCGGGTCTCCAGGTCACGGCGCAGGTCCGGCGACAGGTCCGGCTGCAACGTGGCGGTCATGAGATAGCGGTTGGCGGCCGGGTCGTCGTGCAGCACCGCGTAGATCCGCACGTCCGGCCGGAACGCCCGTTCGGGTGGCTCGGTGTGCCCGAACCGCGTGATGCGGTACCGCGCCGGCACGATCAGGAAGAGCCCCGGCTGCAGCAGCGACCGGTAGACCCGGCAGCGCCCGGCGAACGCCTCCCGCAGCGCGGTGATCTCGGCGAACTGCTGGTAGGCCACCTCGCCGAGCCGCAGCACGTCCTGACAGCCGATGCTCCGCTCCCCGTCGGGGAACCGCTGGCGGTACAGCTCCGGGAAGGTCCCGCAGGCGTAGCTCACCGGCGTCGGCTGGCTCCAGGAGATGTCGCCCTCGACGACGGTCGGCCCCGCCACGATCGACGCGAGCACCGCCGCGTCGCCGTCGGAGAGCCAGCAGGCGCGGAACGAGTACGTCACCTGCAGGCGGGCGGGCCGGGTCTGGAAACCGGGTGTGGACAGCGCGCCGTAGGCCAACCGCACCCAGTCGTCGAGCAGGTCGAAGTCCGCGACGATCACGCAGTCCTGATCGAGGCTCAGGACGCCGGTGACCAACTGGCTCCTGGTCTGCCCCGTCAGGTTGTCCCGGAACGGGATCTCCAGGTATACGGCCAGTTTCTCCATGGGCACCGGCTGCGCGGTCGCGCCGAGACCCGTCAGCGCCTGCTTGGTGGCCGCCGACATGCCCGAGCGGATCCGGAACCGGACCCGGCCGGTGAACTTGGGGCCGGCCTGGCTTTCGGTTCTGGTGAAGGAGAACAGGAACCCGGAGGTGCCGGCGGGACCGTCCGGCGTGACCGGGAGCACGGTGAACTGCGGCGCGTACCACACCAGGTCCGGCCGCATCCCGTCCTCCCAGTAGGGCGCCGCCCCGGTGTACTTCGGCAGCGGTGGCCAGTCCGGTTCCCCGTCCGGCGGTGGCGGTGGCCGCCGCACCGAGAACGGCGCGAGCTCCGGCACCGTCATGCCGTGTGGCACGGGGCCGTCGCCGTGCTCGGGCACCACCGTCCGGACGTAGCGGTCCAGGGCGAGACCGTCGAGAACGCCGCCGAGCAGGTGTTCGAGCGGGGCGATCAGGTCGGTCCGCGCGTAGCCGGGTGACTGGGTGGTCATGCCGACGTCGAGCGGGAACGCCGGGTTCGGCGGCTGGCGCAGGACGTACTCGTTCGCCGGGTCACCGGGCGGCAGGTCCGTGGTCACCCGGCGCAGCAGGAAGCCCGCCGCCTTCACGAACGCGGCCATGACGGCCTCGCTCCGGTCGGGCGGCAGGCCGTCCGGCAGCTCCACGTCGTCCACGGTGACGAGGACCGTGCGGTCGGCGAGCAGCTCCGCGAGCACCGCCCGGAGGGTGGCCCCGCCGAGCTCGCCGCCCGGCCCCGCGACCGCGGCCAGCCGGGTGTGCACGTCGAGCCACCGCCCGTGCAGGTGCACCTCCCGCCGGCGCTCGGCGGTGACGCACTCGACGTGCGCGCCGACGACCAGGTCCGATTCCTTGCCCGCCAACGCGTCGAGCACGGCCAGTGCCTGCGCGCGGGACAGGGTGGCGCTCAGCGCGACGACCGCGTCCTGCCCCGCACCCCGTGCCGTCACGAGCGCCGGCGTGCCGTCGGCCGGACCGAGGGTGACCGTGACCGCGTTCGCGAACAGCGGCCGCACGTGGGCGTGCAGGTCCTCCGCCGCGGCCGCGACCAGTTCCGGCCGCGCCGCCAGCGACACCTCGATGGTGACGTGCCCGAGCTCCACCACGTCCCGCACCGGCTCGTCCGGCTCCGGGTGCCGGGACAGCACCAGCGTGAGGCCGAGCACCGGCCGGCCTTCCGCGTCCCGGTGCGGGCCCGGCCGCCCCGGCAGGGACAGCCACGCCGTGCCGGGCGCGGCCGTCTCGTCGGGGAGCAGCAGCAACGTCTCCGCCGAACCGCCGGCTGGCCACGTGTGCCAGCCGGCCGGTCCGTTGACCTCGTTCATCGGGTCGCGCGGTAGGACTCGAACATCGCCTCGTCGCCGTTGCGGCTCTCGGCGAAGCGACCGATCGAGAGGGTGCGCCGGGCGGGTGGGATGTCGAGGGGCCGGGCCACCGTGGCCGTGACCGTCGGGGCCGCGTCCATGGCGGCGAGGCTCTTGACGATCACGCCCTCGTCCTCCGGCGTCGGCACGCTGACCATCAGCGGGCCGCTGGCCATGGCGTCCTGCCACGGCCCGAGCCACTCCATGCCCTTGGTGAAGATGCTGCCCTTCACGATGACCCTGACCTGGTAGCGGTACCTCGGCAGGTAGTCCGGCTGCCCGGTGAACACCATCCAGTACCGCGGCTCGTACTGGTCGGTGAAGTTCCAGCTGAACGTGACCGGGGCACGCTCGGCGCCGCTGTCCTTCTTGCCGAGGGCCTGGAAGGTGACCTCGACGAACTGCTTGTTGTTCTCGAGGTCCACGTTGAGGAAGAGCGGACCCACGGCCAGGCCGCCGATCTCGTCCATCCGCACCTCGAGGTTGATGTCGTTGGTCAGCGTGCCGAGGTCGCCGGGGTCGAGGTCGATGACGTTCTTCTCGATGTCGACCCGGACGAACGGGTTCAGCAGCGGGCTCGGCGGCTCGGTGAGGTGGATCTGGCGTTTGACGAAGGTCTTGTCCGGGGTCCAGCCCGGCGGCGGGTTCCTGACGTCCGCGGCGTTCTTCATCGCGACCGCGGTCGTCCAGTTCGCCTTCGCCGGATCGTCGGTGCGCTGGAACAGGTGCCCGTCCCACTGCACGACGCCCTGCGTGTTGGGGTAGCCGATCTGGGCGGACATGAAGGCACACGGCTGCCCCACCCAGTTGCGCGTCGTGTCCGGCCAGTTCACCACCGACACGACCGTCCGGCTGACCTTGCGCTCCCAGTCGTCGAGGTAGAGCGTGGTGAAGTACTTCTTCTCGGCGTCCGGGTTGGCCTTGATCTCGTCGTAGAGCCCCTCGAGCTGCCCGCTGACCGGGTATTCCTGGAAGTAGGCGATCTCGCGCTTCTCGTGGTATTCCAACCGCAGGTTGACCTTGTCCCGGCGGAGCTTCATCGCGGTGCCGCCGCCGAAGCCGAAGAAACCGTTCGCCTTCGCCGCCTCCTCGTTGAACGCGGGCGGGTCGAAGATCTTCTTCTGCGCTTCCTCCAGGAACTTCTGGAACACCAGGTCGCTGCGCTTCTCGAGCTCCTCGGTGAGCTTCTGGTGGTCGGGGAGCGTGGTGTCCACGAACAGGTTGACCTGGATGTCGCCGTTGATCCGCATCCGGTTGAACTCGGCCTTGATGTCCGCGGACCACCACCAGCCGCCGCCGTGCGCCGCCGCCGAGAAGTGATCCTGGATCCTGCTCCAGTCACCGACGATGTCGAGGGTGATGACCGGGCTGACCACCCGGAGCTTCATGATCTGCCACACGCTGAAGCCGCCGGTGCCGCCGTGGAACGCCGTCCACGCCAGGGCCGCGGGCAGGCTGCCCATCAGGCCGGAGTAGGCGTTCTGGGCGAGCGGGCTGACCGAGCCGGGTCCCTGGCCCTGCATGTTGACGAACCAGGGGTCGAGGGTGTTGGCGCGCAGCCCGAGGTCCCGGGGGACCGTGCGTGGCGAGGGCGCCGCCAGCAGCCCCAGTGCCGACGTCACCGGCGGCGGGCTGCCGCCACCCGGCTGCGGCGATGGCGTCGGCGTCGGGGTCGGGGTTGGCGTGGGGGTCGGCGTCGGGTCCGGAGTCGGCGTCGGTGTCGGAACGACGGGGATGCTGCCGTCCGCGTTGGGGGACAGGTTCGTCACCGTGGTCGTGTTGCTCACGATCGGCGCGGGCCGGAAGATCGGCGTGACGTTGTTCCGCCAGCCCCACCAGCGGTCGCTGCTGCCGCGGTACATGGCGAGGATCGCGTCCTGCGCCTCCTGGAGCACCGCGCCCGGCGGCGCCGTGGTGGTGGAGAAGCCGAGCAGCCCGCCGGAGACCTCCTCGGCGCCGTCGGTGTGGCGGCCCACGAAGTGAATCATCGAGAAGGCGAAGTCGCCGGCGTCGCCGTTGCGTCTGGCCAGCCTGACCTCGTTGGGCATCCAGTAGTAGATCGGGGCCTTTTTCTCGGCCTGTAGTTCGAAGTTGTGTGCGTCGGGAAGAAAGAGGATCGTGTAGCCGCCGCGTGTGATGGGAGCCATGCCCGCCGCGTAGAGCGGGCCAACCGGATCTGCCATGGAATTCCCCTCCTGGCCGGTGTGGACGGTCGATATCCTGATCGAGGCCGTTGCAGAGGAATTGCAGCCGGAACCTGGCGTCGCAGGGCTGTAGCGGGTTGACTACCAACCGCCGAAGTCGGGGACTGTTCCCCCGAACGGAGGTCGCCGGCGCGGTCCGCTCTGGCAGGATCGACTGCCGTGCCGCTTCCCACCCCGCCCGGTCCGGCGAACTTCGTCCGCACGATGCTGACCTATCCGAAGGCGCCGCTGGCGTACCTGACGAACGTGGTGGACAACTACGGCGACGTCACGTCGTTCCGCCTGGCCACCACGAGGGTCACCCTCCTGCGCCACCCGCACCACATCCGGCGGGTGCTGCAACAGAAGCCGGCGGTCTACACCCGCGACTCCATGGCGTACCGGATGACCCGCAACCTGTTCGGCCGCGGCCTCGCGACCGTCGAGGGCGGCGAGGAGTGGCGGTCGATGAGGCGGCTGATGCAGCCGTCGTTCCACTACCAGCGGGTCGCGTCGATGGCCGAGCACATGCAGGCCGTGATCCGGGAGCGCCTCGGGCGCTGGGACGAGCTGGCCGCCGCCGGTGCGGCCGTCGACACCGCGGGGGAGATGCGCGGCCTGACGCTGCGGATCGTCGCGCGGGCGTTGTTCGCGCTCGAGGAGGGCGAGGTCGTCGACCGGTTCGCCGCCGCCATCGACACGGTCGACCACGAGATCGGCGAGTGGGTGCGGTTCCCGCTGGTGCCGATGTCCGTGCCGACCGCGGGCCACCGGCGGTACCGGGTGAGCCGCGCGATCGTCGAGGAGATCATCGACTACGTGATCATGCGGCACCTGACCGACCAGGTGGACCGGGGCGACCTGCTGTCGATGCTGATCATGACCGAGGACGAGGAGACCGGCGCCCGCCTGACCGACGAGCAGCTGCGCGACCAGGTCATGATCATGCTGTGGGCCGGCCACGAGACCAGCGCCAACGTGCTGACCTGGACGTGGTACCGACTCGGCCGGCACCCCGAGATCCAGCAGCGGGTGCTGCGTGAGGTCGACGACGAGCTGGACGGCAGGCCGCCGGCACTCGCCGACTGCAGCAGGCTGGCCTACACCCGCTCGGTGCTCGACGAGGTCATGCGGATGTACCCGCAGGCGTGGCTGGGGTCCCGGCGTGCCATGGAGGACGACGAGATCGGCGGCTTCCGCATCCCGGCCGGCACGGAGATCTTCTTCAGCGCGTACCACGCGCACCGGCACCCCGAGTTCTGGGACGACCCGGAGGAGTTCCGCCCGGCGCGGTTCGCGGCGGAGGAGGTCGCGAAACGGGACCGCAGCGCGTACTTCCCGTTCGGCTCCGGCCCACACCTGTGCATCGGCAACCAGTTCGCGTTGACCGAGATGCTGCTTGTCATCGCCAGCGTCATGCAGCGGTACCGCATCGAGCTGGTGTCCCAGGAGCCGGTCGAGCCGCGGCCGCTGCTGACCCTGGGCCCGGACAGGCCGGTCCGGGTGCGCCTGGTGCCCCTCGGCGGGGCGTCGGGCTGATGGCCGCGATGAGAGAGGGCTCGGTGTTCGACTACGACGCGGAGTTGCGCCTGCACAACGAACACTTCCGCGCCGCCGCCCGCGTCGGCTCGCGTGACCGCGTGCTCGACGTCGGCTGCGGCACGGGCCAGACCACACGCGAGGCCGCCCGCGCCGCGGCCGACGGCAGCGCGGTAGGTGTCGACGTCTCCGCCGGCATGCTCGAACTGGCCCGCCGGCGGAGCGCCGACCAGGGGCTGCGCAACGTCACCTACCTGCGGGCGGACGCCCAGGTCCACCACTTCCCGCCGGCGCGTTTCGACCTCTGCATCAGCAGGTTCGGCACGATGTTCTTCGCCGACCCGGTCGCCGCGTTCACCAACATCGGGCGGGCCCTGCGCCCCGCGGCGCGCCTGGTGCTGCTGGTCTGGCAGGACCGCGACCGCAACGAGTGGGTCTCCGCGATGCGCCAGACCCTCACCGACGCGACACCCGCACCCGCCCCTGGTCCGGACGCGTTCTCACTCGCCGACCCGGCCGGCACGGAAGACATCCTGACGGCGGCCGGCTTCACCGACGTCGCCTTCACCGACGTGCACGAGCCCGTCTACTACGGCCCGGACAGTGCCGCCGCCTACGACAACGTGCTGCGCCTACCGGGCTTCGCGGACCAGCTCGACGACCACGACGCCGCGTCGGCACGGCTACGCGCCATCCTCGCCGCCCACGACACCGGCAGCGGCGTGTACTTCGACTCGCGGGCCTGGCTCGTCACCGCCCGCCGTCACTGAGGCACCAGCGAGCAGGCTCAGTGCAGGAGGGTGAGCAGGCCCTCCACGCCGCGGCGGAAGGCGGCGGCGAGGCTGTCGGCGCCGTCGAGGTCGGCGCCGGTCATGGCGCCGTCACGCATCATGACGAAGTGCTGGGCGGCGTGCTCCGGCCTGCCGCGCCGCGGTGAGTTCCCGAAGACCTGCGCGAAGAGCTCGGTGAGGGTGGTCGTGTACCAGGCTCGGTGCGTGCGGATCACCTGCCGCACCCGGTCGTCGGGGTCGGGATACTCGGCGGCGGCCTTGAGGAACGCGCAGCCGCGGAAGTCCGGCACGACCAGACTGTCGGCGACGCCGGCCCCGATCGCGCGGAGTGCGTCGGCGGGGGACGACGTGGCCTCGACGGCGGCCCGCACGCCGGCCCGCATGTCGGCGTCGACGCCGCGCAGGTAGGCGACCACGAGGTCTTCCTTCGAGGGGAAGTGCCGGTAGAACGTCGCCCGCGTGGCCGGGGCCTCGGCGAGGATGCGCTCGACCCCGACCGCCCGGATGCCGTCGCGGTAGAACAGCCGGCTGGCCGTCGACAGCAGCCGCTCCCGCGCCTCCACGTCAACATCGCGATCAGCGTGCTCGCCGTCGCCGGCCTGGTCCTCGTCGTCGCCGCCGGCATTCCGGCGGTCCTGCGCGTGTGGGGGATCTGGGCCGCCGTGGCGGGCCTCGTCCAGCTCGTCGTCGCGGTGCGGCGGCGTGACCTCGGCGGCCAGTGGGCGCTGATCGCCAGCGGCGCCATCTCCACGCTCGCCGGCATCTCGTTCCTCCTGCAGGCCCCGCAGGCCTCGCTACGCAACCTGGCCGGCTACGCCCTGCTCGGCGGCGTCTTCTTCCTCGTCTCCGCGCTGCGCCTCGGCCGGAACAACTGACCTGACCGCTGGACATGTCGCCATACTGCTCAGGGCCGGTCTGCCGCAGGCTTGCCGTCGTTCCCACCCGGGCCAGGCCCCGACCTGAGGAGATCACCCTTGACCGGAACCACCCCAACCGGCCGCACCGTCGTCGCCAACATCGCGCTCTCGCTCGACGGCCGGGTCTGCGGGCCCGACGGCGACGACGACATGAGCTGGATCGTGCCGCACGCCGTCGCCGACGGCAGCCGCGACCACATGACGAAGCCCCGCCCGAGGTCCGCGAGTTCATCCGGCGACGAAGCGAGCGGTGAAACCGAGCCCGAAGGCAATCGGGGGACAGCTCAGGGGGTACGGCGGGCGATGGCGAGTGCCGCTCGTTGGAGTTCCACGCCGAGGGCGGGGACGCGGTCCTCGGGAAGGTCGGTGAACGTGCCCGTGACCTGGACCGCGGCGGTGGCGCCGTTCGGGTCCGGGACAGGGGCGGCGACGGAGGCCATGCCGGGTTCGCGTTCGCCGCGGGCCTGGGAGTAGCCGTGGGTGCGGATGGTTTTCAGTTCGGCCAGGAAGTCGTCGCGGTCGACGGGGCTGCCGTCGGCGCGGGTGTGGTTGTCCAGCTGGGCCAGGAACTCGGTCAGGTCGTCCTCGGGCATCTGGGCCGCCAGGGCCTTGCCCGCACCCAGGTGCAGGGGCAGGCGTTCGCCGACGGGCAGCTCGTAGCGCAGGGGAGTGGCGCCCTCGGCCCGGGACAGCACGACACGCGACCAGCCGATGCGTTTGAACAGGGACGCGGTCAACCCGGTGGCGGCGGCCAGGTCCTGCAGGATGGGGCGCGCGGCGATGATGAGCGGGCTGGTGGTGAGGTACGCGTGCGCGCCGAAGAGGAGCCCGACGCCCGGCCGGTACCCGCCGGTGTCCCGTTCGATGCGGCCGCGGGCCTCGAGCACGCCGAGGATCCGCTGGGTCGTGGCGACCGGCAGCCCGGCCCGGCGCGCGACCTCGGTCAGGCGCAGGGTGTGCTGGCTGGAGTCGAAGACCTCGAGGATGTCGATGGCCCGCTCGAGCGAGCGCATGCTGGTCGCGGGTTTGTCCGGCTCCGCCATGCCCGCCATCTTTCCACAGAGTGGTAGACCTCATCGGAGGGCGGTAGCGTTGGGTGGTGAGCCGACACCCCCGACGAGGTGGAGCGGTTTGACGACCACCAGGGCGTCCCACCGCCCATGCGCCCGGCTGTCGGCCACGAGGTCGGTCAGGTGCCACAGCTCGCCCAGCGGCACGCCGAGCTTGGCGATCAGCTCCTGGTGCATCATCCCGGCGTCCTCCGGCGCGCTGTCGGCGTAGGTGCCGGCGGCGACGGGCAGGACCTCGACCGCGAACGTGTCGGTGGCGAAGAGCGCGATCCGGTTGTCCCACAACCATTCCGGGAAGTCGCGGGTCTGCCGGAAGCCGGTGGCGCGGCGGGCGTCGCGGACCTCGGCGCGCACGGCGGGGCCGGCGTCGAGGAACCACCGCGCCCATCCGGTGTGGACGAGCACGAGGTCGCCCGGCCGGACGCGCTCGTGCTGGGCACGCAGCGCGCGGTCCAGGACGTCGACGTCCAGTGCCGGTCCGGCACGGTGGTCGAGCGGTGCCAGGCCTGCGACGTCGATGAGCAGGCCGCGGCCGACGATCGGCTTCTCGGCCCAGCGCTGGACCCCGAGCGCGGGATGGCCGGCGCGGATGTCCTCGTCCGGCACGCCGTTGTAGAACCCGTGCCCGGACGCACGGCGGTGCCGCAGACCGTCCACCTGGGAGCTGGCCTGCGGGTAGAAGCCGTGCAGGACGTCGTCGCGGGCCTCGGCGTGCGCCGCGAACAGCTCGTGGCGCGGCGCCGAGCGGGCGCGTGCCATCGGCGGGTCGAAGGCGTCCAGGGCGTGGTCGAGGTTGAACACCGCGCCGCGGGTCACCGCGGCCACGCCGTCGAGCACCTGGGCGGGGCCGGCGAAGTTGGCCATGCCGCGTTCCGGGTCCCGGTCGAACACTCCCCAGCTGGAGCCGGGTGGGACGTGCCCACCCAGCTCCGCGTACGTGGGCACGTCAGTCATGGTCTCGGGTCATCGCGGTACGAGAGCGCGAAGGACAGCAGCCCCGCGACCGAGGCGCCGCCGAACGCGTACGGGCCGACGGCTTCGGCCCAGTCCCGGGCGGCGGTGGCGTCCCCGGCCACGAGGGCGGCGATCTGCCCGACGACGATCGCCAGGCCGGCGACGAGGAAGAGCACCACCATGACGGCGAACAGGAACGTGGTGATCCGGGCCGGCGTGACCGCCCGCTGGTTCGTCGTTGAACTCATGTGCTTCTTCCTTAGACGGGGAGGGCGCCGACGGCGATGAGGACACCCATGGCGAGGATGGGCAGGCAGTAGTACTTGAGCAGGGGCAGGAAGGTCTTCACGGGGTCGACCCGCGCGATGCCGGCCGCGACGTAGATCGGCGCGCCGGACGGCGGCGAGGCGCCCTCGGTCGAGGCGAAGATCAGGACCGCGGCGGCCGCGACCGGGGCGGGGATGCCGGCGCCGACCAGGGCGGCGACCGCGACCGGGCCGACGGCGGCCATGGTGGCGCTGGCGGTGAGCGGGATCGCGATGGCCACGATGATGACCCCGATCGCGATGGCCATGAGCCAGGCGGGGGCGTCCAAACCGGACAGTACGGTTTCGAGCTGCCCGGCGAGACCGAGGTCGGCCAGCAGGTTGGAGGCGGAGAACGCGGCGACGATCGTGATGCCGATGACGCCGAAGGACGGTGCGGCCCTGCCGATCGTGGACCACCAGCCGGCCGTGGTGCGGGGCAGGTGCCTGCGGCCGAGGAACAGTACCAGCGCGATCATCAGCACCGGTATCCAGGTGATCAGGCTGATCACGTCCGGCATCGCGTACGGCTGTGGGGGCAGCGTGGTGCCGTCGGCGAGGGTGACCGGCTTCTTCATGGCGTCGCCGACGCCGGAGTACGTGCCGAGCGCCTCGGCCAGCGGGCCGCGGGTGAGCAGCAGCGGCACCAGGATCGGCAGGAACAGCAACAGCGACGTCCACCCGGACCGCAGACTTCGCCGCAGCGGCAACCGGTCCTCGGCCGCGATCGGCTCGATCCCGTTGCGGCGGATGAGGAACCAGGCCAGCACCAGCCGATATCCGAGGCACCACAGCCCAGCCAGCGCCAACGGCTTGACGATGTCGTCGGAGCGCATGACCCCCTGCGCGGCGAGCCCGCCGACGAGGATGAACATCGTGGAGGAGAACGGGAAGCTCACGCCCATCCCGGCGCCGCCGGCGGCCACGGTGGCGGCCAGCTCCGGCCGGACCCCGGCACGCTTCATCCACGGCACCGTCACCGAGCCGACCGCGGCGGTGATCGCGGCGCCCACGTGGGCGATCGCGCCGAAGATGCCGCCGGCGACGGTCGCGGTGTAGACCGAGCCGCCCCGCAGCCGCCCGAGCACGGAGTTGAGCAGGTCGATCAGCCGGTCCAGGACCGGGGTGCTCGCCAGCAGGTAGGACATGAACACGAACGCCAGCCCGGCGAAGGTGACCTCCTCCTGCATGGCGTCGGCCACCGCGGCGCCGATGGCCGACCAGCCGTCCTCGGTGCCGCCGGCCAGCGCGAACACGCACACCGCGACGAACCCGAGGATCATCGCCTCGCCGATGTTGCGCTTGAGCGCCGCGTTCCACACGATGATCACCGCGACGAACGTGACCAGTGCCCACACCCCGGTCATCACGCGGTCCCGGCGAGGATCGCGGCCCGGCGCCGTGCCTCGTCGGCCTGTACCGCGCGCCCGCCGAGCAGGCTGGCCACCGCCTCCGTGGCCGGGATCACGGCGACCCCGTCGTCGTCGCCGACGACCAGGTCGCCGGGCTGGACGACCACCCCGCCGACCGCGACCGGCACGTCCACCTGGCCGGGCCCGTTCTTGTAGGGGCCGGCCGCGCAGACGCCCCGCGCCCACGCCGGGAACCCGATCCTCGCGAGCTCCCCGACGTCCCGCAGTGCCCCGTCGGCCACGATGCCGAGGACGCCGCGCCGCCGGGCGCGTTCGGCCATCAGCTCGCCGAGCAGCGCCCGGCTGGTGTCGCCGCCGCCGTTGACCACGAGCACGTCACCGGGCCGGGAGCACGCGATGGCCCGGTGCAGCGCGAGGTTGTCGCCGCCCGGTACCCAGGCGGTGCGGGCCCGCCCGGCCACCCGGGCGCCGGTCCACATGGCACGGATGCCGCCGTCGAGCATGCCCATACGGTCCCGCGCGTCCCCGATGTTCGCCACGGGGAGTTTCGCGAGCTCCGCCAGCAGGTCCTCCGTGGACGCGAGGGCGGCGTCGGCGTGGCCGTGGTGCGCGGCCGCGGTCGCCCGCGTCATCACCGGCGGCACACCCAGCGAGTCGAGCAACGTCACCGCCGCCCGGGCCTCACCGGCCCGGCGGGCGGCGTGCTTGAGCGTGCCGTCGTGCAGGCGCTCCACCGCCGCCGTCCCGCCGGCGAGCTCGTTCGCGATCTGCTCGCGTACCCACTGCTCGGCGCCGGCCGCGCGGCCGGCGCCGGCCGACTCCACGATCAGCGCGCCCAGGCCCTTCATGAAGGTGCTGCGCAACAGCTTCCGGCCCGATGCCGCGCCGGGTGCGCCGCCGATGTCGTCGACCCGCGCCCCCAGCTCGGTGAAGACGCCGGCCGCCCGTGCCGAGCCGCGGCCGCTGATGATCACCGCGGTGGCGGGGCCGAAGGCCGGCACCGAGCCGATCACGGCGACGTCGGCGAACCGGGACTCCCCGACCAGACCCGCGATCGTGTGTTTCACCTCGGGCGCGGTCGCGTTCATGTCCGCGTAGACCGCCTCGGGTGCCAGGAACGGGGCCACCGAGCCGGCGGCCTCCGCCGCGGCCGCCCCGCCGACCAGGCTCAACACCACGTCGGCGGCACGTACGGCGGCCTCTGGCGTGTCCGCCCGGGTCACTCCCGCGGGGGTCGTGCTGCCGGCGGGGTCGTACGCCGTCACGGTCCAGCCCCGTTCGGCCAGGCCGGCCGCATAGAGCGTCCCGGCCTCGCCGAGCCCCAACACCGCCGTTCGCATGCTGCCTCCTTGCAGACTTTCCACACAGTGGTAATCGCTATCGCTGTATGGAGAGTATTGCCATAAGATGAGACAGGCGTCAACGGGGAGTCAGCGGTCGATCATGGCCATCTGCGCCTCGTTGTGGTGGTCGCCGGCCGGCGGGGTGAGGCCGTCGAGGGCGGCGAGCTGCCCGGCCGTCAGCTCGATGCCGTCGGCGGCCGTGTTCTCCTCGACCCGCGCGACCCGTTTGGTGCCGGGAATGGGGGCGATGTCGTCGCCCTTGGCCAGCAGCCAGGCGATGGCGACCTGCGCCGGGGTGGCGCCGACCTCGGTGGCGATGGCCGCGACCTCGTCGGCGATGGCCAGGTTGCGTTGGAAGTTCTCACCCATGAACCGGGGGCTGGTCCGGCGCCAGTCGTTCTCGTCGAGGTCGTCGATCGAGCGCAGGTGCCCGGTCAGGAAGCCGTGGCCCAGGGGGGAGTAGGGCACGAACCCGATACCCAGCTCGCGCAGCGTGTCGAGGACGCCGTCCTCCGGGTCCCGGGTCCACAGCGAGTACTCCGACTGCAGCGCGGTGATCGGGTGCACGGCGTGCGCGCGGCGGATGGTGGCGACGCCGGCCTCGGACAGGCCGATGTGGCGGACCTTGCCCTCGGTGACCAGCTCGGCCACCGCGCCGACGGTGTCCTCGATGGGGGTGTTCGGGTCCACGCGGTGCTGGTAGTACAGGTCGATGCGGTCGGTGCCCAGCCGGCGCAGCGAGCCCTCCACGGCCGCGCGGACGCTGGCCGGGCTGCTGTCCACGCCGTCCCGGCCGGTGTGGGAGATGAACCCGAACTTGGTGGCCAGCACGACCTCGTCGCGGCGGCCCCGCAACGCCCGGCCGACCAGCTCCTCGTTGGCGTAGGGGCCATAGACCTCGGCGGTGTCCAGGAAGGTGACGCCCAGGTCGAGTGCCCGGTGGATCGTGCGGACGGACTCGGCGTCGTCGCTGCCGGCGCCGGTGTAGCCGAAGGACATGCCCATGCAGCCCAGGCCGATGCGCGAGACGTCCAGGTCCCGCAACCTCACGTGTTTCACGGTCATACGTCGAGGAAACCCGGTCCCGCCGCCCGGTGGCAGTGCGTGCCGTTCCCGGTAATGACAGGGCCCCCCACGATGCCCTCGGTTAACACAAATACGTAGATTCGCTAACGACTTGTAGTATCTGTGGGGTAGTGGTGCCGACCGAGGGGAGCTCCGCGGCCATGTCCGGTGACGAAGGTCAGGGTCAGTCGACCCCTGCCCGTCGTTCGCCGGTGGGTGGGGGGAGTGCGCGGTCGTTGCTGCTGACCGTGTTCGGTGAGTTCGTGTTGCCCCAGGACCGGCCGGTGTGGACCTCGGCGCTGCTGCACGTGACGACCGGGTTGGGGATCGAGGAGAAGTCGGCGCGGCAGGCGCTGAACCGGTTGGCCGCCGACGGGTGGATCCGTGCGCTGCGGTCGGGGCGGCGGGTTCGGTACGCGCTCAGTGAGCATGGCCGTTCGTCGCTGACCGAGGGGGCCGAGCGGATCTACTCCTTCGGCCGGGCCCGTGACTCGTGGGACGGGCGCTGGCTGGTCCTGCTGGTCAGCATCCCGGAGGCCAGGCGCGACCTGCGCCACCAGCTGCGCACGAGGTTGACGTGGGCCGGTCTGGGGAGCCCGCTGCCCGGCATGTGGATCAGCCCGCACGTCTCGCGGGAGGCGGAGACCAAGCAGGTCGTGGAGAGCCTGGGGCTGCACGCCGACGTGTTCTCCTTCTGCGGCCCGTACATGGGGATCGGGTCCGAGCAGGCGATGGTCGAGCAGGCCTGGCACCTGGGTGAGCTGGCCGCCGGCTACGAGGACTTCGTCCGCGAGTTCGCCGGGTTGCGGCCCGATCCCGGCGATCCGACGCTGCTCGCCCAGGTCCGGCTGGTGCACGCCTGGCGCCGCTTTCCCCGGCAGGACCCCCAGCTTCCGCGTGAGCTGCTGCCCCCGCACTGGATCGGCATGCGGGCCGCCAACCTCTTCAACGACCTGCACGCGGCCTGGCACGCCCCGGCGCAGGAGCACTGGACGGCGCTGACCGCCGAGGCCTGAACCCGGGGCGGGTGGGACCACTGTTAAAGACTGGCCAAAGTATGCCCAAAGCGCGGTTGACGCCACCTCGTGATGTCTACATACTTCTGCCGCATCGAATGTTCAGTGTAGAACATTGGTGCCTGAAGTGAGGTGTCATGAGTGGCATGGTGATCACCCGCCGGCGTCTTCTCGGCATGTTCGGTGCCACGGCCGCGTTGTCGGCGTGCGGCAGCAGTCTCGGCGGGGGATCCTCGTCCGACGGGGGTGAGCAGGGGGCGGTCAAGGTCGGGCTGGTGATCCCGCAGGCGGGGGTGTACGCGCCGCTGGGCGTGGACATGAAGCGGGCCTGGGACCTCTGGCTCGACCGGCACGGCGGCAAGGTCGGCGGCTTCACCGTCACCACGGTCGTCGGTGACGAGGGGGAGACGCCGCAGACCGGGGTGGCGGCCGTGCAGCGGCTGCTCCAGTCCGACGACTGCGACGTGCTGGTCGGCATCGTCAGCTCCGCGACCGCGCTGGGGGTGCGGGACCTGGTGACGGAGTCGAAGAAGCTCCTGCTGATCGCGAACGCCGGCGCGAACGACATCACCGGCACGGCGATCTCGCCCTACCTCTGGCGCACGTCGTTCACCAACGGCCAGGTCGCCGCCGCGATGGGGCGTCATCTGGCCGAGCAGGGCGGCACGGACGGCGTGTTCGTGATCGCCCCCGACTACGCGGCGGGCGCCGAGGCGAGCGCGGGCTTCCAGGACGCGTTCACGTCGGGCGGCGGCACGATCGCCGGTGCCGTGAAGCCGCCGTTCGGCACGACCCAGGACTACCAACCGTTCCTGTCGCAGATCCGGTCCTCCGGCGCGAAGGCCACGTTCTGCTTCTTCGCGGGTGCGGAGGCGGTCGCGTTCGTCAAGCAGTACCGGCAGTTCGGGTTGGCCGACTCGGTTCCGCTGTACGGCTCGGGATTCCTCACCGAGGGCGGTGTGCTGTCCGCGCAGGGCGCGGCGGCGGTGGGCATCCAGACCTCGCTGCACTACACGAGCGAGCTCGACAACGAGCACAACAAGGAGTTCGTCGCGGCGTACCAGAAGGCCCACGACGCCGTGCCGACCGTCTACTCGGTACAGACGTGGGACGCCGCGGGTGTCCTCGACCGCGCGCTGCGGTCGGCTAAGGCCACCGACGGTGACGCGCTGTCGACGGCACTCGGGAAACTCGGGCCGATCGACGACAGCCCGCGTGGCGAGTGGAGCTTCGACGGGCAGACGCCGAAGCAGAAGTTCTACATCCGCGAGGTCGAGCAGAAAGGCGACGGCTTCGTGAACTCGGTGATCGCGGAGACCGACGCCGTCGGCCAGGACGGCTGACCCACGATGGCCTGGCTCGACGCCAACCTGGTCAGCGTCCTCAACGGGGTCGCGATCGGGTGCCTGCTGTTCATCCTGGCCATCGGGCTGTCGCTGGTGTTCGGGATGATGGACGTGCTCAACCTGGCACACGGCGCGGTCTTCCTCGTCGGCGCCTACGCCGGCTGGGTCGTCGGCGGCACGGATCCCAGCTGGGGCACGTTCCTGCTCGCGCTGGCGGTCGCGCTGGGCATCGGGCTGCTGGTGGGTGGCGGCATGTCGCTGCTGACCGAGCCGCTGCGCGACCGGTCGCACCTCGACCAGGCGTTGCTGACGCTCGGGATCGCACTGATCGTCGCCGAACTGCTGTCGATGGCGTTCGGCAACGACGTCCAGGCGGCCGACGCGCCGCCGGGACTGGACGGCACGGTGTCGTTGTTCGGCAACGCGTACCCGACCTACCGGCTCGCGCTGATCGGCGTCGGCGCGGTGTTCGCGGTCGGGCTGTGGCTACTGATGAGCCGGACGATGATCGGGTCGGTCATCCGCGCCACGGTGGCGGACCGGGACATGGTGTCGGCCATCGGCATCGCGCAGCACCGTGTCAAGCTCGCCGTCTTCGGCGCGGGTTCGGCGCTCGCGGCGGCGGCCGGGGTGCTGGGCGTCCCGATCTACGGCGCCCGGCCGGGGCTCGACTCGACGGTGCTGATCCTCGCCCTGGTCGTCGTGGTGATCGGCGGGCTCGGCTCCGTGCGCGGCGCGCTGGTCGGCGCGTTGGTGATCGGTCAGATCGAGTCGCTCGGCCGGGCGGTGCTGGCGGACGCGGCGTCGTTCCTGCTGTTCGGCGCGCTGGCCCTGGTGTTGGTGCTGCGGCCGCGGGGTCTGTTCGCGGGGGCGGTGCGATGAGCAGGGCGGCGAAGGTGGTCGTGCCGGCAGTGGCCTGGCTCGCGTTGGCGGGCGCGCCGGTGTTTCTCGCGCCGTATGCGACGACCACGCTCGCGCGGATGCTGGTGTTCGGGTTGCTGGCCGCGAGCCTCGCCCTGCTGGTGGGGGTCACCGGGTTGCCGTCGCTGGGGCACGCCGCCTACTTCGGTGCCGGCGCCTACGCGGCGGGCTGGTTCGCCCAGCACGTCTCGGCCGCGGCACCGTACCCGCTGCTCGTCGCCGCGGTCACCGGCGGTGTGGTCGCGGCCGCGACCGGGTGGGTGGCGGTGCGGGCCCGAGGTGTGTTCTTCCTGGTGCTCACGCTCGCCATCGGGGAGATCGTGCGCCAGGTCGCCGAGACCTGGGAACCGGTCACCGGCGGGTCCAACGGCCTGTACGGGATCCCGGCGACCACCCTCGCCGGCGAGCCGGTCGTCCACCCCGCGCTGCTGTACTGGTTCGTGTTCGCGGTGTTCGCCGTCGGGTTCGCGGTGCTGTGGCTGGTGGTCCGGTCGCCGTACGGGACCGCGCTGCACGGCATCCACGACAACGAGCCGCGGATGCGGGCACTCGGGTACCCGACCGGCCTGTACAAGTACGGCGTCTTCGTCATCGCGGGGACCGTGGCCGGGCTCGCCGGCGGGTTGCTCGCCACGCAGCAGCGCCTCGTCACGCCGGCCGACCTCGGGTTCACCACCGCCGCGCTCGCCCTGCTCGCCGTGATCATCGGCGGCGCCCGGAGCCTGTGGGGCGCCTGCGTGGGCGCGGGACTGGTGATCCTCGTCCGTGACTCGCTCGGCCCCACGCTCGACGGCCACGGCCCGCTCGTGCTCGGTGTGCTGTTCGTGTTGGTGGTGTACCTGATGCCCAGAGGCGTGGCCGGCATCCGTCCGCGGCGGGCGTCGTGACCGTTTCCCTCACCTGCCACGGGCTCAGCCGCTCGTTCGGCGCACTCAGGGCGGTCGACGGCGTCGACCTGGACGTGGCGCCCGGCGGCCGGCACGCGCTGATCGGCCCCAACGGCGCCGGCAAGAGCACCCTCATGCACCTGGTCACCGGCGCGTTGCGGGCGTCGGACGGCTCGGTGCGGCTGGGGGAGGAGGACATCACCGGGATGTCGGTGGTCCAGCGCGCCCGGCTCGGCATCAGCCAGACCATGCAGCAGGCCAGCCTGTTCCCGACGATGACCGTGTCGGACAACGTGCTGCTCGCCGTGCAGCGCCGCCACGGGCGGGTCGGCCCGTGGCCCCGGCGCCAGGCCGCGGCGCGGCGGCGGGTGGACACGCTGCTCGAACGGATCGGCCTCGCCGGGCGTGGCGACACGATCGAGGCCCGGCTGTCCCACGGGGAGCGCAAACAGCTCGAGCTGGCCGTCGCGCTGGCGTGTGAGCCGCGGCTGCTCCTGCTCGACGAGCCGGCCGCCGGCATGTCGCCCGCCGAGACGGCGCGCCTGGCCGAGGTGATCGAGGAACTGCCGGCGGAGGTGACCGTGCTGTTCGTCGAGCACGACCTCGACCTGGTGTTCCGGTTGGCAACGACCGTGACCGTGCTGCACCTGGGCCGCGTCCTGCTGACCGGGTCCCCGGCGGCGGTCCGGGCCAGCGCGGCGGTGCGGGAGGCCTACCTCGGCACCGGCCGCGACGAACCGCTGTTCGCCCAGCGGACGGAGGCGTGATGGACCTGCGGATCTCCGGCCTCGTCTCGGGTTACCGCGGCAGCAGGGTGCTGACCGGTGTGGACCTCACCGTGCACAGCGGCACCGCGGTCGCGGTGCTCGGCCGCAACGGCGTCGGCAAGAGCACCCTGGTGCTGACCGTGGCGGGCCTGGTGCGACCGAGCGCCGGGTCGGTCCTGCTCGACGGCCGCGAGTTGGCCGGCCGGCGCGCGGACGAGATCGCCCGCCGCGGGGTCGGTCTCGTGCCGCAGGGCAGGCGGCTGTGGGCGTCCCTGACCGTGGCCGAACACCTGGCCTTGGCCGCACGCCGACGACGTGCTCCACTGTGGACGGTCGACCGGATCTACGACGTGTTTCCCCAGCTGGCCGAACGCCGGCGGCACCTCGGCGGCCAGCTCTCCGGCGGCGAGCAGCAGATGGTCGCGATCGCCCGTGCCCTGCTGACCGGTCCGTCGCTGCTGATCCTCGACGAGCCGTCCGACGGCCTCGCGCCCGCGGTGGTGGACCGGATCGGCGAGGTCCTCTTAGGACTGCGCGCGGAGGGCGTGACCGTGTTGCTGGTCGAGCAGGACCTCCACCTCGCCTTCACGATCTGCGAACAGGTCGTGGTCATGGCGAAGGGGCGCGTCGCGCATTCCGTGCCCACCGCGGACTTCCGCCGCGACCCGGACACCGCCCACCGCCTGCTCGGTGTCACATAAAGACTTTCTCGCGCGAACACGCCATTGGTATGACCGTGAACCCGTTGCCGGGGTGTGCCGTGTCCATGGCACGCGGGTGCTTCTGCTGGGCGGCGATGCACAGGGTCCGATGCGACTTCCCCAGGTAGGAACTGGAGTACTCCCATGGGTTCAGCTCATTCCCGCCCGTCCAGACGCCGGTCTTTCGGTCTGCTCGCGGTCGTCGCCGCGGGTGGGCTCGCCACCGCGGCCGTCATCGCGACGAACCAGGCGAGCGCGGCTGCCGGCTGCGCGGACGTGCACGTGATCACCGCGCGGGGTTCGACCGAACCGCCGGGCGAGGGCAGCACCGGCGCGTTGGTGACGCAGATCGTGCGGGCGAGCGACCAGACCGTGAGCCGGGCCGCGGTCGACTACCCGGCCACCCTCACCAACTACAAGAACAGCTCCGCGGCGGGCGTGACGGCGCTGACGGCTCAGCTCACCGACCAGGTGGCGCGGTGCCCCGACCAGAAGATCGTCCTGACGGGTTTCTCCCAGGGCGCCCACGTGGTACTCGACGTCCTCGGCGGCGGCGGAGGTGGCGTACTCGGCACGGAGACACCCCCGATCTCCGCGTCCATCGCGAACCACGTGACGGCGATCGCGACCTTCGGCGATCCCCGGCACGTGGTGGACCAGCCGTTCAACCTCGGCACCGCGACACGCGACGGCCTGTTCCCCCGCTCGGCCGAGCAACTACGCACGCTCGCCGGCTTCACCAACCAGATCCAGGCCTTCTGCGACGCCGGCGACACGTTCTGCGACAAGGGCCTGAGCCTCGCGGTGCATTCCAGCTACCTGGACCGCCACCAGGACGACGCCGCCACCTTCGTCCTCGACAGGATCGGTGGCTGAGCGCGTGGTAGTGCTGGCACCACCGTGGTGGTAGTGCTGGCTTATCAACCGACTCACCGGCAAGCAGGAGTGAGCACGCCGCGGGGAGCCGACATGATGAAACGCATGTCGATTTCCCGCACCACCTCGAAGAAACCGATCCGGGTAACCGCGATGCTGGTGACCGCCGCGACGGCGCTGGCCGCCTTCGGTGCCGGCGTCGCCGAGGCCGCTCCGCGCCCGGACGTGGTCGCCGCCGCGAAACCGGGCGATCCCGTGCTGGCGGACGTCGCCCGGCGGGTCATGGCGGTCGGCCCGCCCGGGTACCAGGCCCGGATCGGCAACGGCCACCGGGTGCGGCGTACGGCCGCCGGGCTCGCGGACATCGGCACCGGGCGTCGCATGACCGGGCGCGACCAGTTCGAGGCGGGCAGCAACACCAAGACCTTCACCGCCGTGCTCATCCTGCAGCTGGTGGATCGCGGTCAGGTCGAGCTGGACGCGCCCGTCTCGACGTACCTGCCCGGCGTCGTCCCGGACGTCGCGGGCGTCACCGTGCGGATGCTGCTCAACCACACCAGCGGTCTGTACAACTACACCGAGGACCCCGACCTGTTCGCCGACATGGAGAACAACCCGCAGCACGTGCACACCGACCAGGAACTGCTCGCCATCGCGGCGAAGGGGGAGAGCTACTTCGCGCCGGGCCAGGGATGGCACTACTCCAACACCAACTACGTCATGCTCGGCATGATCGCGCAGAAGCTGACCGGTAAGAGCATGCCGACCCTGGTGCGGGAGCGCATCACCCGCCCGCTGGGTATGAAGCACACCTACTACGCCGACCCGCGGGCTGTCCACACAGGACCGGGCTTCGCCCACGGCTACGGGGTCAAGTTCGCCGGCCCCACCCCGGTCCGCGTCGACACGTCCTCGTGGACGCTGGGCTGGGCGGGTGCCGCCGGGGCCGTCATCTCCACCACGGACGACCTCGCCACGTTCTTCTCCGCCGTCCTGCGTGGCGAGCTGTTCTCGAAGACGCAGCTCGCACAGATGAAGACCACGGTCGCCCTACCGGAGGGCTATCCCGTGCAGGGCGGCTACGGCCTCGGGCTGATGAGGCTCGACTCGCCGTGCGGCACGGTCTGGGGCCACGGCGGCGACACCGTCGGACACCACAGCAGTGCCATGGCGACCCCCGACGGCCGGAACACGGTGACGACCGACGCCAACGCCGAACCCTTCGACGCGACGCCGAACGACGGCTGGGACCGCTACTACCGGGTGATCATCGCCGCGGACACCGCCGCCATCTGCCGGATGGTCGGCAGGCCGATCCCGGCCGCCGTGCTGGACGACCTGCACAGCGTGCCCCCCGCCTCGGGGAAGTAGCACCGGTTTTTCGATACGCCGACGATATGCACCGGTTTCGTAGTATCGGGAGCATGCGTGGGTTGACCGTCGAGACACCCGGCGCCGGACGGGAGGGGACCGTGGACAGGCGGCCCGGGTTGAGTGTCCGCCTGAAACTCACCCTCAGCTATGCCGGGTTCCTCATGGTCGCGGGCGTCGTGATGCTGTTGGCCGGGTGGGTCTTCTACATGTGGGGCCTACCCGACAACGCGATCTACGCCACCGGCAGCTTCCTGATCAACCGCCCGGCCGTCGTGCGTGCCTTCGCCCCGTTCGTGCTCGTCGCCCTGGCGTGTCTGCTGGTGTTCGGTCTGGTGGGTGGGTGGCTGCTCGCCGGCCGCATGCTCGCCCCGCTGACCCGCCTCACCGACGCCACCCGCCTCGCCGCCAAAGGCTCACTGTCCCACCGCATCCACCTCGAAGGCCCCC
>Ga0081539_10001175_pt1 | contig 47406 bp, 35 predicted proteins | sample TabmetS4T2R2_FD_71023 | JGI IMG/M metagenome (GOLD analysis project Ga0081539, IMG submission 71023) | Tabebuia heterophylla rhizosphere microbial communities from the University of Puerto Rico - S4T2R2 | ecosystem: Host-associated > Plants > Roots > Rhizosphere ... | reverse complement strand
CTGGCTTGAATGCAGATTGCCAGTCGGCTCGTCCGCCAAAATGACCTTCGGATTGGCAATGACGGCTCGCGCCACACCCACCAGTTGCTGCTGTCCACCCGACAACTGATTCGGGTACAAATCTTTCTTACCCACAATTTGAAATCTGTCGAGGACATCGGCCACAATCGATTCCCGTTCCGATTTCTTGATGTCGCGATATGAGAGCGGGATCTCCAGATTCTCGTAGACCGTCAGATGATCGAGCAGATGATAACTTTGGAAAACGAATCCAATATTCCTATTACGCAAATTTGCACGATCTTTTGCATTCAGCTTATGGACCGGCTGGTCCATAAAATAGAACTCTCCGCTCCAACCGGTGTCGTGCATTCCCAGGATATGCAGCAACGTTGATTTTCCGGCGCCCGAAGGCCCCATGATTGAGACGAACTCACCCTCCCTGATTGCCAGCGAGATCCGACGCAATACGAAAAATTTCTGTACACCTTGCTGATAGAACTTTTCGATGTTTTCCAATTGGATCATGACTCGTCCCCCTCTATTTTGAAGCCCTGCAGTGACCTTCTTCGCCTGCCCTGTATCGATGCTTATCTCAATCTGCGTGCCAGACCAGACCGGCCTGCTGCTTCATCAAAATCATTGATTGAATGGAGTTGAGCTTCACCCAGGGCAATAGCATAAACCAGAAACGTCCGTTTTTGGGAAAAACCTTTCCCAAAAACGGTAGGTTATTCATTAATATTGATTGTTCTCGTTCAATCGCTAAAAAATAATTCTGAAATGTGAAGACGCGAAGAGGCGCAGATCGCTGACCGACTCATTTGTGATCTTCGCTGTTTCGCGTCTTTCCCTTCCTCTCAGGTCTTCAATAACTATTGATCCTTAGCGGGCCGCGGCCAATTTTTCATATTTCGGCGTCACCCCGAGGTGATAGAAAAGGAACGAATAGATATCTGCGGTCAGTTCGATCGCCTTGGTGGTGCTGCTCGCTCCATGACCGGATTTCGTTTCAATGCGGATGAGGACGGGGTTATCCTTCGCGGCCTTCTCCTGTAAGGTCGCCGCGTATTTGAAGGAATGGGCCGGCACGACTCGGTCATCATGATCGGCCGTTGTGATGAGCGTTGCCGGATACTTCACGCCCCCGCGAATATTATGTAATGGCGAATAGGCATAGAGCGCTTTGAATCCCTGGGGATCGTCGCTCGAGCCATAATCGGAGATCCAGTTCCAGCCGATCGTGAATTTATGGAATCGCAGCATATCCATGACGCCAACTTGTGGGATTGCCGCTTTGAACAATTCCGGACGTTGATTGATGACGGCTCCGACCAACAGTCCGCCGTTCGATCCGCCCTGGACCGCCAGCTTTTGAGGTGAGGTATATTTTTCCTTGATCAGCCATTCTGCCGCCGCAATAAAATCATTGAAGACGTTCTGTTTTTTAAGCTTCGTTCCCGCTTCGTGCCATTTCTCACCGTACTCTCCGCCGCCACGGATGTTTGCAGAGGCATAAACGAATCCCTGCTCGAGCAGGGCGAGCCTGAGGGAATTGAAGCTGGGTGCTGTCGTGATGTTGAATCCGCCATAACCGTATAGCAATGTCGGATTGCTGCCATCGAGCTTCAACCCTTTCTTATGGACAATGAACATGGGGACCCGCGCTCCGTCCTTGCCGTCGTAGAAGACCTGTTTGACCTCGTAATCGGTCGGTTTGAAATCGGGAATCTCCGGCTCGCGGAAGAGAGTGGTCTTCTTGGCAGCGATCTCATATTTGTAGATCGTCGGCGCGTAGTTGAATGAGGTAAAAGTGTAGAAGACGATTTTGTCACCCTTCTCGCCGCGAAAACCGCTGACCGAACCCAATCCCGGCAGTTTCACTTCATTCTCAAGTTTGCCGTCCAAACTGTGGACGTAGACTCGCGTGGTGACATCCTTCAAATATGAGGCGAAGAGTTTTCCTCCCGAGGTCCAGACGTCATCGAGTGGCTCTTTTTTTTCAGGCAGAATCAATTTCGAATCCTTCTCATCGGGAGCCTTCGGATCACAGAGAATGACCTTGTTATTCGGCGCATTCTTGTTGGTTTGAACCAACAACTTATCGCCGACATTATCGATCACATCAAACTGATCATCATCGATTTCGGCTTTGATCGGGGTAAAGGTCTTTTCACCCTTGGAAAGATCTCGATAAAAGAGGGCATTCCCCTTCTTCTTGCTGCGCTCGCTGAGATAAAGAAAGGCAAACCGCTCGTCTTCCGTCACACTCACGCCATAAAATCGCTGCGGATTGGTCTTGTCCTCATAGACCAATTCATCCTCGGATTGCGGCGTGCCGACCCGATGGTAGTAAACTTTCTGATATTCGTTCTTTGATGAAAGCTCGCGGCCTTTCTCAGGCGCATCGTAGCGACTATAGAAAAATCCGTTTCCCTGCCACGAAGCTCTTGAAGCTTTGATCCATTGCAAGTTGTCGGAGAGGGTCTTCTTCGCGGCGATCTCCATGACGAAATATTCTTGCCAGTCAGAACCGGCTTTGGAGACGCCGTAAGCTGCATACTTCCCGTCCTTCGAGACATTGAAGACGGTCAGCCTTGACGTGCCGTCCCCCGAAAATTTATTCGGATCGATCAGCACTTCGGGAGCGCCGTCCAAACCTTTCTGGACATAAAGAACGCTCTGATTTTGCAGGCCGTCGTTTTTATAGAAGAAGAAATTTTCGCCCCGCTTAAAGGGAGCGGTGTATTTCGGATAGTTATAGAGCCGTTTCAACCGGTCCGCCAGCTTCACGCGGTACGAAATCTTCTCGAGATAAGCGAAGGTTACTTTATTCTGCTCTTCAACCCAATTGGCCGTCTCCGGCGAGTTGTCATCTTCGAGCCACCGGTACGGGTCAGCGACCTGAACGCCGTGATAAGTATCGACATGATCGATCTTTTTAGTCTTCGGATACTCAAACTGTTGCGCGCTCGTCGCGAAACCGACAGCGATCAGTGCCAGAAAGATCGCCGAGCGAGTGATGAATCCAATGTTAATCGTCCTCATTTTGATCTCCTTCGAAACTGTTCTCCGGGTTGCCGGACATCGTCAAGCGACAGGCCAGCGATTCTCAGTGTGGAGAAGAACAAAAGGCGAGCAAGTACTACACTCACCGAGAAGTCTTTTGTTTTCCTCCAAACCGAGAATCGCTGGCGACAGCATGATTTCTGAAAAAGTTTTCAGTTGCAGAGCCAGAGGCCTCTCTCACTCAATCGTGTCGCAAAGCTCTCATCGGATCAACCCGCATCGCGCGGCGCGCCGGGAAATAACAGGCGAGAAACGCTACCGACGCCAGAGTTAACGACACGCCCGCAAAGGTCAACGGGTCGAGCGCGCTGACGCCATAGAGCAAACTGGTCAAGAAATGCGTCCCAAGCATGGCCAGCAACATGCCAATCCCCAGCCCCATCGCGATCAAAAACAGACCTTGCCCGATGACGAGCTTAAAGACCTGGGGCGCATTGGCGCCAAGCGCCATGCGGATGCCGATCTCGCGCCGGCGCTGGCTGACGACGTAGGACATGACACCAAAGATGCCGATCGCGGCAAGGATCAAGGCCAGCAGACCGAAACTGCCGAGCAGCGTGGCCGCCACCTTCGCCGGGAACAACGGCAATCTCATATGTTCGACCATCGTTCGCACGTTATAGACCGGCAGGTTGTCGTCGAGCGCTCGAATCTCGCGGCGAATAGCGGCGATCATGCTCTGTGGATCGTACGTCGTCCGCACCATCAGAATCAGATAGGTCGAATTACCCTGCTTGAGATTGGTGTAGACGAAAGGTTGCGTCTCTTCACTTAGACTGAAATATTTGCCGTCTTCAATGATGCCGACGATCTCATTCCATGGGCCTTCCGGCCCCTCGAAACTGAAACGCTTACCGAGTGCCAGTTCGCCCGGCCAGAAGCGCCGCGCAAAAGTTTCGTTAACGACAGCCGTGCGCGGTTTCGATTCGTCCTCCTGTTCGGAGAAATCACGGCCCTGCTGCAACCGCACGCCCAGCGCCTGAAAGTAGCCGGGACTGGCTGCTGCGTTCCCGGCCATTGGTACATTGCCGCCCCGGCCGGCCGGCTTCCCCTCGACATAAACAGTATTATTCGAAACATTGAGGCTGAGTGGCACGAAGTCGGATAACCCGACAGCTTGCACTCCCGGCAGCGCATGCATGCGGTCAATCAGACGGCGTTGAAAATCTTTGTTGCGAGCCTTGTCGTAACCTTGCAATCCGACATCGAAAGACATCTCGATGGCGTTCTGTGGGATTAAGCCGGGGTTGAGGAACTGTGCGCGTTGCAGCCCGCGCAACACCAGACCGGCACAGACCAGGAGCACCAGTGACAAAGCGATTTGCAATGCCACCAATCCGCTCCGCAGCCACGAACGACGATAACCGCCAATGGACGTTTCGTTCTTTAAAGCTGGGATCAGGTCCGGTTTCGTTGATTGCAAAGCAGGAAGCAATCCGAAGACGACCCCGGTCAACAATGAGACGACAAACGCAAAGAGCAGCACCCGGTAATCGATCTTCATTTCGGTCGAAAGCGGAATGTCCATCGGCGGCTTAAAGGCCATCATGGCATCTACCAGCCAGTAGGCCAGGAGCACGCCAAAGATGCCGCCGATCAGAGAAAGCAGCGCGCTTTCGGTCAACAATTGCCGCACCAGCCGGCGGCGGCTCGCCCCCAACGCCAGGCGGACCGCAATCTCTTTGCGCCGCTCCGTCGCACGCGCCAATAAAAGATTGGCCAGATTGGTGCAGGCCAGCAAGAGCACAACGCTGACAATAGCCATCAGGACGCCCGCGAAACCGATGATCGGTCCGCGCATAAACGCCCCGAATAGACCGGGGGGTGAAAGCTCGATTGTCAGCCCTTCATTACTCTTCGGGTAATCGCGCGCCAGTTGCGCGGCGATGCTCTTGAGCGAGGCCTCGGCCTGCGCCATTGTGACGCCGTCTTTCAGCCGCCCCTGGACAAAAATGTTCTGGGACTCTCGAATCTCCAGCCAGTTGTTGTTTGGCTCGATCACCTCCGCCATCATCATCGGGAACCACATCTCCGGCAGATAGCCGATCTCTGAACCATTAAAATTGGACGGCGCCACACCGATGACAGTGAAGTCATGGCCATTGACGATGATGCTTTTGCCGATGACAGCTGGATCGGCGGCGAATCGCTTCTGCCAGCAGTTGTAGGTGAGGACTGTTACCGGATGCGCCCCCTTCGCTCGATCATCTTCCTGAGTGAAGAACCGGCCCAATACCGGCCGGACCCCCAAGACGTCGAAGTAATTGCCCGACGCCAAATATCCCCAGAGGCGTTCGTTGGCGCCGCCATGGCTCAGGCTGATCGGCGCAAAGCGATAGGCGATGAGACCGGAAAGGACGTTGTTATGATCGCGAATGTCCCGGTAGTCGAGGTAAGAGAGCGTCGGGAAGTTGCGCTCGCCACGCTCCGTCACGCTGTTGAGCGCGACCAATTGCTGAGGTCTATCGACCGGCAGCGGCCGCAACAATGCGGTATTGACCAAACTGAAGATCGCCGTGTTCGCGCCGATCCCGAGCGCGAGGGAGAGAATTGCAACCACAGCAAATCCCGGCGCCATCCGATAACGACGTAAACTGACGCGAATGTCCCTCCACAATGTCTCCATAAACTCCTCCGTTAATCTATCTTTACGATATTTTTGCTCTCGCTTTTGCTCTCGGCACACGACTCCGAGTTCCAGTCGTCAGTCATCACCCCGCACTATGCGCACGCCTTGTGACAAGGTCTCGATCATTTCGCCCTCCGGGTGTTGTTGATGCTGGCGGATTTTTACGATGAATGGGAAAGAGAGGGAAAAACGAAACGAACGAACCCGGCGAAACAACCGGATCCGCGCTTTTGCCCATTTCGCTAATTCTGAATTCTCTCCAGGGATTTTAATCAGACGGCAGTGCCGAACTGCCAAACCATGGGCTGTCATGCCGCAGTAATAGATGCCGAATGCTAGATGCTGGATGTTAGGTGATAGCGGCAGAAGGGAGGATCTATCCTCTGCCATCAACATCTAGCATCTGATACCCAGCATCTAGCATCCGGCATCCAGCAATCACGAGCCGGTATTGGGCTTTTGGCGCCCGGTATTGAGTTTTGGCGAGCTTCTACCTTTTATGCTCCAATGGCCTGATTAAGGTCTTCTTCGACCACCCGGCCGTCGAAGAGATGGATCGAGCGATCGGCATGGCGTGCAAAACGCGGATCGTGCGTGACCATACAGATCGTGGCCCCGCCGCGATGCAATTCGCGCAGCAGATCCATGACCGCTTCACCATTGGTCGAATCAAGATTTCCGGTCGGCTCATCCGCGAGCAAGATCAGCGGTTCGCCCGCGACCGCGCGCGCGACCGCGACGCGTTGCTGCTGACCGCCGGAGAGCTGCGAGGGAAGGTGTTTGGCGCGATGCGCCATGCCGACCTTTTCGAGCGCCGCATTGACGCGCTGTTTGCGCTCGGCCGAGCTCATCCCGCGATAGGTGAGCGGCAATTCGACGTTCTCGTAAACAGTCAGATCGCCGATCAAATTAAAGCTCTGAAAGATAAATCCGATCTCGCGGTTCCGGATGCGTGCACGTTCGGAAAGATTGAGCCCCTGGACGGGTTTGCCGTTGAGCCAGTAATTTCCGTCCGACGGCGAATCCAGCAGACCCAGGATGGAGAGGAGCGTCGATTTGCCGCAACCAGACGGTCCGGCGATCGAAACATACTCTCCCTGAGCGATCTCTAAATGGATCCCAGACAAAGCGTGTGTTTCCACCTCATCAGTGTAAAAAACCTTCGTCACTCCTTCCAAACGTAACAAGGATTCACTCATTGTTCTCTCCTCGAAAAGTGGCACGGACAGCGGTCCGTGCCGGATTCGATAATGCCTACTCTCCACAGACTTCAAGTCTGTGTCGCTCAATTCAACCGAATTCGATTAACATTATCACCCAGTTGGGAGGTGTCGGAAACGATCACCCGATCACCAACTCTCAACCCGCTCACAATTTCAATTAATGTTACGGAAGTCCGACCGAGCTGCACGGTGACCGCTTCGGCATATTTCCCGTCGGGCTCCAGCCTGAAGAGCTTGACGCTGCTCTTCTCCTGGCCGAAGGCCGGACGCTGAACATGTAATACGTTGTCCAAACGCTCAAGTTCGATGGTGCCATCGACGTTCAGATCAGGCACTGCGCCCGGTGGCAATTCGCCGATCAGCTGGACATCGACCGTCCGCGTGCCGTTCTGCACCGAAGGGTCGAGGCGGATGACCTTGCCGGGAATAAAGCCATTACGCGTATCGATCGTAGCTTTCAGGCCGATCGTCACGTCCTTGGCTTGAGTCTCCGGAATCTTGACTTCGGCCTTGAGCCGTCGCGTGTCAGAGACGCGCGCCAGAGTGGTCCCCGGCATGACCTGCTGACCGACCTGCACGCTCCAATCTTGTAACACGCCGTTCATGCCGGCCTTCACGTTCAAATCGGAAATCTGCTTTTTGCGCAGATTGTAGAGCAGGCGGCGCTGATCGAGCGCAGCTTGCGCGACGGCCAATTGCGTCTTGACCGCTTCGGTGTTCATCTTGATCCGTTGCTTTTCGAGCTGGTTTCGCTCACTCAACTCGGCCGCCTTTGTCCGCGCCTGTTTGAGCACAATATCCGAGACCAGCCGGTCTTTCGCCAAGAGCTCCTTGGCATCGGCATCGAGCTTCGCTTGCTGGTAATCCGATTCGACGGTTGCCGCCTGAGCCTTTTGATTGAGCAAATTTGTTTCGAGTTCGACTTGGCGATTGTTGTAATCGGCTTCGGCAGATTTAAGCTGCGATTCCACTTCCAGCATCTGTTGCTGCAATTCGGGATTACTCAACTCGAAAATGACCGTATCAGGTTTGACCTCTGTGCCCGGTTGCACCAACCGCTTCTCGACCCGCCCGCTGGTCATCGCCGGAATCTGGACGATCTCTTCTGGCACCAACGTCCCCAGGCCGCGCACATTACGAATCATTTCACCCTGCTTGACGGTGTCGATGACCACCGTTCCACTTTCAACCGTTGGAGCGGCCGGTTTAAGCCGCGCCAGCACAACACTCACTCCACCAATCGCCGCAATTGCTAATACTGTATAGATCGAGCGGCGAATCTTTCGGTTGCGCACGACAGCTTTACTGCGAGGGACATCCATAACGCCTCCATATCGTTATCATCATTACCATTCTTTCACTTTTTAATGACATCACCCTATAGGACCACTTCACTATTCCACCTCACCGGATAGCCAAGTTTCGTGCCACGATAACGATAAAACTAAACTCCACAGATTGACTGATTTAGTCAAACCCATCTTCTTCCTGTCGTCCAGCATGTGTCCGCTTGTGGGACAACGGTTTCCCAAAACTGAAACCTCACTGAGCGCGTTTCACTCGCAAAATCGGGGCGAGTGAACGATTGTTTCCCGCCAGGAAGTTTTTGATATTCGACTCTCAATTTTCTTCAGGTTGCTCTGTCGTCTCAGATCAGGTGGAAAATCGCTGAGCTCAGTTCAACGCCTGACTTGCTCACGATTTTGGCAGAGGCTATGCTAACACCTGGTTGAGATACATTAACGGTCAATAGAATAGCATGGCCGATCATAACAATTGAAGCTGGATAGATATATGAACTCTCCCGACACTTCGCAAAAACAAGCCTTCTGGACGCCGACGCGTATTGCCTTACTGGGCTCAGCTCTTTTACTGACAGTCGCTATTATTTCGGCTTTCTATTCGAAAACAGAGCAGATTCAACCGGAAATATCGGACACTCAACCGGCGCCGGAGACGGCGCCAATGCCGGCGCCACGGAATAATCCCCCTGCTCCCGGCATCTCGAATGAGGTCATGCGAACGAGCATTAAGTTAATCAACGGCAAATCGCGCAAACTTTCGGATTATTCGGGAAAGGTGCTGGTTGTCGATCTCTGGGCGACCTGGTGCGGGCCGTGCCGCCAGGAGATACCTCATCTGGTTGAGGTGGCAGAAGAATATAAGAGCAAGGGAGTTGAAGTTCTCGGGCTCACGACGGAGGATCCGGAGACAGACGCACAACTCGTCAAGGAATTTTCAGAAAGGTTCAAGATCAACTATCCGATCGGCTGGGCTGATATGTCCATGGCGGAAGGTCTCATGAATGGGCGCAACGGTATTCCCCAAACGATCATCATCGGTCGCGACGGCAAGGTCAAAAAACATTTCGTCGGTTTCAGTCCGGCGATGGGCGCTCAAATGAGAGCCGTCTTGGATGAAGCGCTAGCATCAGGGTGAAAGTCCGAAGAGAGTCTGTCAATCGTCTTTAACGCCACCCCACAAACGAGCGTGCCCTGGCAGCGCGTGCGCTGTCGGGCCTTGATTTGAGAGGGAGTTGAATGCGAATCAATATTATTTTGTTGTTGGGCGTTTTAATTTGCGGGGGCATCACATTCGCCATCACAATGTTTAACGAAGCCAAAGAAGATCAAGTCAATCCGCGACTGGTTGCCGCGGATAATCAATTCGGCTTCGATCTCTTCAACCAGCTCCGCAGCCGGGAGCGTGATAAAAACATCTTCATTTCACCGTTGAGCATCGCCTGTGCGCTGACGATGACATATAACGGCGCAGCCGGTGAAACCCGGCAGGCGATGGCGCGCGGTCTCAAGCTCGACGGGATGAGTCTTGATGAAGTCAATCGAGCGAACGCCACGTTGATGAGCTCGCTCAAGAGTACCGACCCGAAGATCGAGCTGACCATCGCCAATTCGCTCTGGGCGCGCCAGGGGGTGCAGTTCAAGAGCGATTTTCTGGCTCGGACCCGTCAATTCTTCGGCGCCGAGATCGCCGCTCTCAATTTCAGCGAGCCACAAGCCAAAACCACCATCAATAATTGGGTGAGCAAGAGCACGAAGGGCAAAATCCCGGCGATCGTCGATCAAATCGACAATCAGAAAGTCCTGTTCTTGATCAACGCCATCTATTTCAAGGGCGTTTGGACCAAGCAATTTGACAAGGCCCTGACGAAGAACGAGCCTTTCCACTTACCCTCCGGCGCTGCTCAGCCGGTCCCGATGATGTCCCAGTCCGGTAATTATCTCTATTACCGTGGCGATAAATTCCAGGCGATCAGTCTGCCTTACGGCAGCGGTGGCGCCAATCTCTTCCTCTTCCTGCCGGATCAAGGCTCTTCGTTGGACGAACTACTGAAGAATTTCAGCTATGATCAGTGCCAACAATGGATGAATGGGTTTCGCAGCACACCGGGCGATGTGAAGATCCCTCGTTTCAAGATGGATTTCGACAGCAATCTGAATGAATCGCTGAAAGCCCTGGGGATGGAACCCGCATTCAGCGCCGATCAGGCGGACTTCAGTGGAATGCGCGAACAGCGCGACCTCTTCATCTCCGAGGTCAAACACAAGGCTGTCATCGAGGTCAACGAAGAAGGCACCGAGGCGGCGGCGGCCACTTCGGTCGGCATCTCTCTGACCTCGATGAGACCAACGCCGCAGAGATTTAAATTTATCGCTGACCGGCCATTCCTCCTGGCCCTTCGCAGTCAAAAGACCGAAGCGATCTTGTTTCTGGGCGCGGTGCTTGAACCCAAATAAGTCCGACAGCGTGAACCGAAGACTGATCCCAGATCCCTGTCTTCTGATCCCCGGTAATATATCTCAGGGATCAAAGGACAGGGATCTGGGATCAGAAAATTGCGATGAACTCTCTCTTCAAAAAATTCTTCGGAAGCCGAGATCAGGCCCGAACTATTGAAGACGATCAAGAACCGGAACCTGAGCCTCCTCTTGACGAGCACGAAGACCCGTTCGATGAACCGGTGCAGCTTGCAATCGGCGATGTCATCGACTTGCACTCGATCCCGCCCAAACAGGTCAAAGCCGTGGTCGAAGAATATTTGAGAGAGGCGCGGGCGCACGGGTTTCGTTATGTGAGAGTGATTCACGGCAAAGGCATCGGCGTCCAGCGCGAGATCGTGCGCAAAATCCTCGACCGCACCTCTTTCGTCTCCCACTACGATGACGCACCGCCGGACGCCGGAGGAATCGGCGCAACGATTGCCGAGCTTGATCTTGAGAAGTCCGATTGATAGCATCACGTCTTAAACAATCATCCACTTTCAAATCGCTCTCTGAAGGGATTACTCTCGATGATCAATCTACATCCTTTTAAAAACGAATCGTACGCGGACTTCTCCGACGAGCGTCAGGCACAAGCGATGCTCAAAGCGCTTGAGCAGGTCGAATCGCAATTGGGCCGCGAATACGAGATCATCATCGGCGGCAAGAGGCATCAAACAGGCCGGCTCCTCGACTCGGTGAATCCGTCGAAGTTCAACCAGGTCATCGGGCGTGTCCATCACGGCACCAGGGAGCTGGCGGACCAGGCCATTCAAGCGGCCTGGGCGGCGTTCGAGTCCTGGCAACATGTCCCGGCTGAAGATCGCGCAAACTATCTGTTCCAGGCCGCGGCAAAGATGCGGCGGCGGCGGAACGAATTCAACGCCTGGATGGTCTACGAAGTGGGCAAATCATGGGCGGAAGCCGAAGCCGATACGGCCGAGGCGATTGATTTCATCGAGTTTTATGCGCGCCAGGCGCTCCGTTACGACGCGCCGCAGCCGCTCACGCCATCGCCGCTTCCCGATGAAGTCAACGAGATGAAATATATCCCGCTCGGCGTGGGCATCATCATTCCGCCGTGGAATTTCCCGTTGGCGATCATGGCGGGCATGACGACCTCGGCGATTGTCACCGGCAACACCGTCGTCCTCAAGCCTTCCGACGACAGCCCCATTATCGCCGCCAAATTCATGGAGTTGCTTGAAGAGGTCTCGCTGCCGCCTGGTGTGGTCAACTTTCTGCCGGCTGATGGTCCGACCGTCGGCGAATATCTGGTTGAGCATCCGCAAACCCGCTTCATCTCGTTTACCGGGTCGATGGCAGTCGGTTTGCGCATCAATGAGCTGGCGGCGAAACCTCGTGACGGACAGATCTGGATTAAACGCGTCGTCGCCGAGATGGGCGGCAAGGACACGATCGTCGTCGACGAGACGGCCAACCTCGACGAGGCAGCGGCAGGAATCGTCGCTTCAGCATTCGGTTTTTCGGGCCAGAAGTGTTCGGCCTGCTCTCGCGCGGTGATCGTTGAGTCGGTTTATGACCGGGTTCTCGAAAAAGTCGCCGAGCGAGCTGGCAGATTGACCGTTGGACCGGTCAAAGATGTCGCCCATTTCACCGGGCCGGTCTCCAGCAAGAAAGCTTTCGAAAAGGTCAGCAAGTATATCGAGATCGGTCGGGGCGAGGGGCGCCTCATCGTCGGCGGCGGCAAACACGAACTTGCGCACGAAGGTTATTTCATCACGCCGACGGTCTTTGCCGATGTCGATCCGCGAGCGCGCATTTCGCAGGAAGAGATCTTCGGTCCGGTGCTGGCGTGCATCAGAGCCAAAGATTTCAGCGACGCGCTGGCCATCGCCAACAACACAATTTATGGCCTGACCGGCGCTTTCTATTCGACCGACCGCGAACGCATCGAACAGGCCAAACGCGATTTCCACGTCGGCAATCTCTACATCAATCGCAAATGTACGGGCGCCCTGGTCGATGTCCATCCCTTTGGCGGATTTAATATGTCAGGCACCGATTCGAAGGCCGGCGGGCGCGATTATCTCGGGTTATTTCTGCAGGCAAAATCAGTAGCTGAAAAATTGTAAGCTGGTTGCCAGTTGACCGAATTGAGAAGGTATAGAATACCGAGAGCGCGGATCTAACGGATTGGTCCTGATTTTGCACCTCTTCGGACCGATCTGTTGTCATCCGTTAATCCGGTGTACCATTTCGTCCAAGGAAGATAAATATCATGAAAATACTTTCAACCACACTGGCCTCGATTCTGGTTCTCTTTGTGATCGTTAACGTTCAATCGGGCGCGAGCGCCAAGATGCCGCTCGCGATTGGCCAACCGGCACCCGATTTCACGCTCGCCGACCTCCAGGGAAAAACGCATTCACTCAAAGATTATCGGGGCAAAATTGTCGTCATCGCTTACATCGCCACTCAATGCCCGATCTCCAACAACTATAATGACCGGATGCGCGCCATCGCCACAGAGTACGCGGGACGAAATGTCCTCTTCCTCGGTATTAATTCGAATGTCACCGAGCCTCTGGCCGAAGTTAAATCTCATGCGGCGAGTCATCAGTTGAACTTTCCGATCCTGAAGGATGAAGATCACAAAGTCGCCGACGTCTATGGCGCCGAGCGGACACCCGAGATGTTTGTGATCGATCCTGCAGGAATGTTGCGTTACCACGGGCGCATCGACAATTCACGCGAGATCGCCAAGGTCAACCGTCAGGACCTGCGTCAAGCTCTCGATGAAATGCTGGCAGGTAAGCCGGTCAGTGCCGTGGAGAGCAAGGCATTCGGCTGTCTGATCAAGCGAGAGCAAAGTGCCAAGGATTCGAAAGCGATGGGGGCACAGGCCAAGAATTTCGAACCGAAGGTTGGAACGCTCAAGGCCGCCGATTTCAAAAAATATAAAGACTCAGCGAAAGGCAAGGTTCTGATCATCAATTTCTGGGCAACCTGGTGTGGCCCGTGTGTTGCCGAGTTTCCCGAATTCGTTGCCATCGATGCGAAATACCGTGACAAAGGTGTGAAGCTTGTCGGTATTAGCGCCGATGAGCTGGCCGACATTCAGCCGAAGGTCGTCCCCTTCATCAAAGAGCAGAAAGCAATGTTCGACATCCTCGTGCAGGACGTCGAAGACCCCCAAGAGATGATCGATGTCGTCGATAAGACCTGGTCCGGCGTGCTGCCGGCGACCTTCGTCTTCGACAAACAGGGGAACACGCTCTATTCACGCTACGGCATCATCGATCGAGACCAGCTGATTGCAGCAATTGAAAAAGCATTGAAATAAATAAATAACCAATCATCATTTAAGGAGAAAGGTTTCCGTGGCCATCGTCAAGCCTTTTCGCGCTCTACGCCCTTTACCCGAAAAAGCCGCCGCCATTGCGAGCGTGCCTTACGATGTCGTCAATACCGAAGAAGCCCGCGAGCTGGCGGGCGATAATGCCTTGAGTTTTCTGCGGGTATCTCGCCCGGAGATTGAACTGCCGCCCGGCATCAATATCTATTCCGATGAAGTCTATGCGAGGGCCGCATCGAATTTTGATCGCCTCATTTCAGAGGCTCCGTTGACCATCGAGGACGAACCGAGTTTCTATTTCTATCGATTGCGAAGGAGCGGGCGAGAACAGATCGGCCTGGTCGCCTGCTGTTCTCTTGACGAATACGACAACGAACTCATTCGCAAGCATGAACACACACGCAAAGACAAGGAGGATGACCGGACACGCCATATCCTGACCCTGCGCGCGCAGACCGGCCCGGTCTTCCTCACCTATCGCCAAATGCCGACCATTCAGGAATTGAGCAAGGCCCTCACGCTCGCCGCTCCGCTCTTCAATTTCACGGCGGACGATGGGGTCTCGCATACGATCTGGCGCGTGCCGGTCCAGATGAACCAGGCCTTAATCCATGCCTTCAAAGAAGTGCCCGCGCTTTACATCGCCGACGGACATCATCGGGCTAAAAGCGCGAGTCGCGCGCGCGCCGTCTTGCGCGATCAAAACCCTCAGCATACCGGAGAAGAACCCTACAACTTTTTTCAATGCGTGATCTTTCCCGCTGATCAATTAACCATCCTGCCTTATAACCGCGTCGTTAAAGACCTCAATCTCAATACGACCGAGGAGTTTCTGAGCGAGGCTGGGCGAGAATTTGAAATTACGGAAGGCGCCGATCCGCAGCCGCAAAAACGAGGGCAGTTTTCAATGTATCTGGGCGGCCGGTGGTACGGGTTGAAGCTAAAAAACGACGTCACCAAGCGGCTCAGAATCATCGACCGGCTGGATGGAAGCGTCTTACAAGATCGGCTGCTCACGCCGATTCTCGGCATTCAGGACCTTCGCACGGACAAACGAATCGATTTCGTCGGAGGAATACGCGGTTACCAGGAACTCGAACGACTCGTCAATGAAGACAAGGCGGCGGTCGCCTTTTCACTCTACCCGGTCGCAATTGAAGATCTCATGGAGATCTCTGACGCACATGAGATTATGCCTCCCAAATCGACCTGGTTTGAGCCGAAATTGAGAGATGGGTTGTTGAGTCATCTGATTTAGGCCGGCGATTCTCAGTGTGGAGGAAAACAAAAGACTTGCCATATTGAATTCACCGAGAGGTCTTTTGTTTTCCTCCACACTGAGAATCGCCGGATTTAGGCTCAAGTTTCTTGTTACTAGTTTCGAGAATCGTCGCATAAATCCCTCTGAGGTTGTATAAATTCAAGGTGAGGACTCTCACTGAGTAATGATTCTCGAAATTCGAAACGAAACTTGAACCTATGAAAGTTCTGATCGCTGATAAATTCGAAGAGAACGGAATTCGCGACCTGCAAGAGATCGGTTGTGAAATCATCTATCACGCAGATTTGAAAGATGCGGCGCTGGCCGAAGCGATTCGGGAATCTCAAGCCGATGTGCTGATCGTGCGTTCGACTAAGGTCACGGCGGAGATGTTGGAGGCCGGGCGTCTGAGTCTGGTCGTGCGGGCCGGTGCGGGATTCAATACCATCGATGTCAAGGCCGCTTCGGCACGCGGCGTCTACGTCTCAAATTGTCCGGGTAAAAATTCGACGGCCGTCGCCGAACTCGCTTTTGGCCTGATCCTGGCCCTCGATCGCCGGATTGCCGACAATGTCGCGGAACTCCGCGCAGGTCAATGGAACAAGAAAGAGTACAGCCGCGCGCGCGGGCTTTACGGGCGGACGCTCGGACTCGTCGGACTCGGCCAGATCGGCCGAGAGATGGTCTTGCGCGCCAAGGCCTTCGGGATGAACGTTGTTGGCTGGAGCCGCCGTCTGACGCCGGAATCAGCGGCGGAGATGGGGATCGCGTTTCGTCAAACAATCATCGAGGTCGCTCATGAATGCGACATCCTGAGTATTCACCTGGCCCTGACGCCCGACACTCGAGCGGTGATCGAGACGGCGGTCTTTGAAGTGATGCGGCCGGGATCATATCTCATCAACACTTCGCGGGCTGAGATTGTCGATCAAGCGGCGCTCGCGCAAGCCATCAAAACCAAAAACATCCGCGCCGGGCTTGACGTCTTCGTCGATGAACCGGCATCAGCCACCGGAGAGTTCAACGACAGCATCATCCAACTCCCCAATGTTTACGGCACTCATCACATTGGGGCATCGACGGATCAAGCGCAGGAGGCAATCGCCGCAGAGACTGTTCGAATCATCCGCACCTTCAAAGAGACAGGTAAAGTGCCGAATGTCGTCAACCTGTCCGAACGGACTCCGGCAACTCATCTCCTCGTTGTTCGCCATCTCGACCGCCCCGGTGTGCTCGCCCACGTCTTCAACGAGATCAAAGCGGCCAATATCAATGTCCAGGAGATGGAGAATATCGTCTTCGCCGGCGCCGAAGCCGCGATCGCAAGAATCGGGCTCGATGCCCCGCTCAATGACGAAACGCTGGCTCGGATTCGCACCAGTAATAGCGAGATCATTGAAACCAACCTCATTAAATTAACTTAGTCCTAAGGAGTATCGATTCATGACCGAACGCATTTTTAACTTCAGTGCCGGCCCCGCCGTGCTACCTGAACCGGTTCTCAAACAAGCTCAACGCGACCTCTTCGCCCTTCCTGAAGTTGGGATGTCAGTGCTCGAAGTCAGCCACCGCTCGGCTGCCTTCGAGCAAATTATCAAAGAAGCCGAGACCGATTTGAGAATATTGCTCAACATTCCGGAAGACTACGCCGTCCTGTTTTTGCAAGGCGGCGCGAGTCTGCAATTTTCAATGGTCCCGATGAATCTGCTGCCCAAAGGCAAGAGCGCCGATTACATCCTGACCGGCAGCTGGGGCCAGGGTGCCTTTAAAGAAGCTAAAAAATTGGGGACGGTGCGCGAGGCCTGCTCGACCGCCGATACCAATTTCAATCGTCTTCCGAAACCGGAAGAACTCAAGCTCGATCCGCATGCGGCCTATGTCCATTTCACCTCGAACGAAACGATTTTCGGTGTCGAGTTTCAAGAAGAGCCCCCGGCGGGCAACGTGCCGCTGGTTTGCGACATGTCGTCAAATTTCGTCAGCAAGCCGCTCGATGTGAGTAAGTACGGCTTGATCTATGCCGGCGCACAGAAGAACGCCGGTCCTGCCGGCGCGACGATCGTCATCATTCGCAAGGATCTGCTCGAAGGCGTGCCGGAAGGTCTGCCGGCCATGCTCGACTACAAAAACCTCTCCAAAAGCGATTCGATGTACAACACTCCTCCGTGCTTTGCGATCTACATTTGCGGACTGGTCTTCAAATGGGCGATCAACGAGGTGGGCGGGCTCGAGAAAATCCAGGCCCTGAACCGTGAAAAGGCCAAGATTCTCTACAGTGCGATCGACTCTTCGGACGGCTATTATCGAGGCCATGCCGAAAAAGACTGCCGCAGCTTGATGAATGTCACCTTCCGCTTACCGAATGAAGATCTTGAAAAGAAGTTCGTCAAGGAAGCGACGGCTGCCGGACTCGACGGATTGAAAGGACACCGGTCCGTCGGCGGATTGCGGGCATCAATCTACAACGCATTTCCAAAAGCAGGAGTGGTCAAACTGGTCGAGTTTATGGGAGAGTTTCAAAAGAAGAACGGATAAGAAATCCGGTCTCCAGGTCAGCAACAGTCTCCGGGCTGTTCGCTGACCTGGCCACAGCAGTTTGCTGAAAGATCGCGTTCAGGGCGCGATCGATTGTTCAACAATCCGGCTCGCTTCTTCAATCACGCGCTCATCGAATCCGAACCCCTCAAGCCAGAAAGTATTCTGCTGCGCACGCCACCATGTCCACTGACGCTTCGCATAATGTCTCGTGTCGAGTTTCATCTGTTCGATTGCGCTCTCGAAAGATCGTTGTCCCATCAAATATTCGACAAAACGTTTGTAGCCGTGCGCATTGAAAGCTTTGGCCGTCGGCGGCACACCCGCGGCAATCAGATTTTGGATCTCGTCGAGCAAGCCATTCTCGACCATCGCATCGACGCGCGTATTGATGCGTTCGTACAGCACCTCGCGCGGCGGTTGAAGGACGAGATACCGCAACCGGGCGGCATATGCTGTCGGCTCTTCCGGCGAAAGTTCCTGCCAGACCGAGAGCGGAGTGCCGGATGAAAAGTAAACCTCGAGCGCGCGGGTAACTCGCGACCAGTCTCTGGCAGCAACCTTTGCCGCCAGCTTGGGATCGACCCGCTCAAGTATTTTGTGCAGATGCTCCGCGCCGCGCCTTTGCATGATCTTCTGCAATCGAGGGCGGAAGCTCTCATCCGTCTCCGGCGATTCAAAGAATTTCGTTGTCAGCGCGCGAAGGTAAAAACCCGTGCCTCCAACCAGGAACGCCCGTTTGCCTCTCGATTCGAGATCAGAGATGACCTCGCCGGCCAGCTCCGCCCAGGACACCGCCGTAAAATTGGCCGTCGGTTCGACAATATCGATCAGATGGTGCGGGATTCCTCGCCGCTCTTCCATCGGCACTTTCGCCGTCGCGAGATAGATGCCGCGATAGACCTGCACCGAATCGCAATTGATGATCTCGCCGTTGAAACGCTCGGCCAGGGCAATGCCTAAATCGCTCTTACCCGAAGCGGTGGGACCAACAACCGCGAAGAGCGGCGATGTCGATTTAAGTTGATTCATCGAGGAAGATTGAACCAGCGGAAGAGAGCCAGGGCAAGTAAAAAGGTCAGCAGCAACCACACGCCAATCTGCTGTTTGCGAGTCATGGCATTATCTCAAACGATCTGAATAGGTGGCCGCGCTGGTTCCGCCTGGAGTTCGATGCCGTCGTAAATCTCGACAAGTGGCAAAGTGCAACCAATTGAGGAGATCGTCAGCTCTCCATTGATGCCGGCAACTCTTTGGTACAGCCAACGTCCACCATCGGCCCGCGTATAATGATCGATCTGCGCCGTGTCCTGGGAGACGAGTACATAATCTGTCAGTGACGGAATCATCTGGTAGAGAGTCCACTTGCCATTTCGGTCCCATTTCTCTGTTGATGGTGAAAGCACTTCGAATATGACGCGGGGATTGGTCAGCAGTACTGTTGTATTACCGGCAAAGGACGGATCGCCGCAGACGATAGAGAGGTCCGCATATGTAACCTCGTCTGCTGATTCGATATAAATTTTTTGATCCGAAGACAGACCGCGACATCCAGCACGCAGCTGCCGCCCCACTGTCACGGCCAGACTGTTGGATATAAGGTTATGATCGAAAGTTCCGCCAGCCATCGCATAGACACGGCCGTCGATAAATTCGTGCTTGATCTCACTCGTTTCCTCAAATGCCAGATACTCATTTAATGTATATCTCGGGTCGGTTTGCGTATTTCCAGCCATTTGCCGCGCCTCCCTTCATCGGAGATTTCGTGATTTTTCTCAACCTTCTCATCGTGCGAGCCTAACTATGAATAATATAGTTAGGCTTAAATCACAACTTATTCAAAACTCAGCAATGCCAGCGAATTCTCATCTTTGATCAAAATGCTCTTGCCGACGATCGCCGGGTGCGCCCAGGTCGGACTTTCCGCCACATGATACTTCTTGACCGCTGTCGCAGCTTTGTCAGTTGCGCTGGTCACGATCAAGTCTGCCTCATTGGTCAGTGAGAAGATCAACTGATCCGTGATCAACATGGCGGCGTTCTCGCCCTGCCGCGGATCGCCGGTCCAGAGAGTTTTGCCCGTGTCCGCATCGAGACAAAAGAACTGTCCTTTGTTGCGGTGCGACATTCCAAACAGCAAGTGATCGCTGAGAACCGGTGAATTCATATACATCGAGACCTCTTTGTTCCGCCAGACCTCTTCGGTGCGCCATTCATCATCCTGCTTGACGATGCGCACGGCGAAAACGCCTTTGTTGACTCCGGAGAAGATCAAGGTCTCTTTGTATTGAATCGGTGTGACGGAGTTTTGCGAATAGTCGGTCGAAAATGGGATCTTCCAGAGCAGCGCCCCCTTATCCTCAGAGACGCCGATGATGTTCTGCTGTGATTGAGTAATGACCTGGCGCACTCCGCCTACTTCTATCGCGATCGGTGATGAATATCCGGGACCGTCGCCGTTCCAGCGCCATTTCTCCGCGCCCGTCTCGGCGTCAAACGCAACGAGCGCCCCACTATCGTTTCCGCCCATAAAAACGATCACTAGCCCGCGATCGACCAGCGGCGAAGTAGCGGTGCCGTAAAGAGGCGCTTTGGCCTTGAAGAGAGTGAGCGATTCCTTACGCCAGAGCAGTTTGCCTTTATCTGCGTCATAGCAGGACAGAACGCCGGTAATCCCAAGGGTATAGAGTTTGCCGGCATTGAATGTCGGCGTCGATTTGGGTCCCTTGCCGTGTGTTTTCGCCGCGGGATTGACAACATACTCGGCCGGATAGCTATCCTTCCAAACCACCTTGCCGGTGTCGAGATCGTAAGCCGCGACGACTTCATTCTCGCCCTGTCGCGAATGCAGATAGACACGAGAGTTGACGACCACCGGCGATGAATGGCCGATTCCGACCGTCATCTTCCACTTGGATTTCAGTTGATCGGGCCATGCCGCCGGTGCGACAAAGCCCGTCACAACACCGTCACGATTCGCGCCGCGCCATTGCGGCCAGTCCTGAGCCAGGACGCGCGGAGTTGCGGCGAGAAAAAATAGATAAGAGATGAAAGCTGTAGATCCGATTTTGCGAAACAACATTTCTTCTACTCCTAGCTGAAATAAGAACGCGGAAACCTTCAAACTTTGCCCATTCACTCAGTTCTTAAAGCGGGCAGCAAAGGTGAACGGATAATCGCCATCACCGCCATCAGCGAGGCCGCCAATCCGGTCAACGAAACCGCCAGTAATAACAGTGCCAGCGACATTGCCGACACTCCTCCGCCCCGCGCGATCAATGCCGGAATGATCGCCAGTAGCGCGCACAAGACACCAGTCAACAATCCACATCCAAGCATGAGGGCATTTTCCGCAATGACCGTGAGGGATAGATGTGAAGATTGGTAGCCAACAGCTCGCATCAACGCCAATTCGCGGCGGCGTTCGAGCACGTTGCGCAGTAATACCGCGGCCAGCCCTAAAGTGCCAAGCAATAAGCCCAGACCGCCGAGCGTCTGGAAAGTTGAGAGGTAGGTATTTTCGACCTGATGGAACCCGGCGAGTTTCTCCTCTGTGCCGATCGCATCAAAGCCGTAATCCGAAAGTTTGTCTTCGAGCGTCGCGGCAACCGCGGAAGCCTTTTCCGGAGATGTCGCGATCAAAAACTTCCGAAAGCCTTCCTGATCCGGAAAGAGCTTCAGGAAATTTTTCTCCGACATCAACAATTCGCCCTGAAAGATGCTGTCAGCAAGCGCGGCAACCACGCGCAGTTTAACCGGGGCGCCGTTGCTCGCGTTGATTGTCAGCTCATCACCGATTTTGAGGTGCAGAACGTATGTCAATGAATTGGCGTCAGCGATCACCGGCACAACTGCCGGCAAGTTGTTTTCGACCATTTCCACCAATTCTCGATTGAGCAACAACCACGGATTCGCCTTCTCCTTTTCATCTTTGGCCAAAGATGCGAGGAATGATTGGAACGCGAATCGCCCGCCCCTGATGAAATCGTCGGTCGGCGCAATGATCCGGGGATTGCGCGGTTGGTAGAGATTCAAACAACTCGCATCATCGCCCGGGCGCAGGCGAAATCGGGTGATCCGGACGTCCCGCAACATTTCATCATTCAGATTCAACTCTTCTCTCCCCTGCTCGCCGTTCAGATCGTGAACGATTGGCAAGAGCGATTCGGCCATCAGCGGGTAACCGCCGTTGCCGGATTTCTGATCAAACGCCGCCACCTTGCTATCATGCCTGAACGCATCGACTGAAACGATGATGAAAGCGGCCGATGCAATCAAGGCAATGCACAGGACGCTGCGGCTCGGATGAGACGAAGCATTTCGAAAACCCAATCGCATCATCGGCCATAAGCCGTGGCCTTGAATCGTCTGTCTCTTATCACCGCGCAACCAGATCGACCAGAAACAGATGATGGCGATCAGCAACAACGTCCCCGCACCAAAAAAACCTCCGACCTGCCCGATCAATTTCAAGGCTGCGACGAGCAGCATTGCCAGACCCAGGACCGCGAAGAGGACGGACAAACGCGCGGCTGAGAGAAAAGCCCGAAATCTGCGCCGCGATGGGCTGCCGTCTGCCGTCCATTGTTGATCATTCGTCGATCCGGTAAGAAGATTTCTCGGCGAGGAAGGCGTCAGTCTCCGCAGCGTCCACCAGATGCATGCGAGCGCCTTGATGATTCCGGCAACTCCACCGATCAGCAGCGACTGAGGCATCAGGTGGAGTCTCAGCAAGTTCGTTCCGACTGCGCCGACCCACCAGGTTCTCAATCCCCACATCATCAAAGCGCCGTAAGCGATCGCGCCGAGCACACCCATCAGGCTGCCGACCACTGCCAGGACACAACCTTCGCGCAAGAAGATCGAGCGAATCTGTTTGATCGAATAACCGACGGCGCGTAACAACCCAATCTCTCGCAGCCTCTGTTCGACGCCGAGCTTGAAGAAGAGCGTCATCAGCATCAATGCGGAAACGACCAGGAAAAAACTGAAGTAGGCGAAATATTCCCCGAAATCAGTCGCGCCGCGCGAGGCTTGCAAACTTTGATCTTTGACCGATTGAATTCCGATCCCCATTTCGACGGGATCGAGCGCGGCGCGTAATTGCTTTTCGAAAGAGTCGCGGACACTCTGCAAGTCGCTCGAATCTTGTGGAGTGAAACGCATCGATGTCAGCTTGCCGTAACGCGATGACCAGAGCCTTTGCCCGGCATAAACCGGAATGAAAGCCTTCGGCGTAGTTCGATACTGCCGCCAATAGTCTTCATCTTTTGTGCGAACGCGCTGCAGGTCGATGGGAAATGGCGGATCCCAGTCCGCCAAACTATCAGTGTTTGTGATGCCGGGATAATCCGGAGCGAAATTGCGATCGACCGCAACCCCTTGAATGGGAGTGATGCCGGCAACGCGAAATTTCGACTTCTTTGTGACCAATCTTCCTTCCTGCTCCCAGAGATAGTATTCGAGTTCTACATCATCGTTGATCTTTGCGCCGAGGTCTTCAGCCGCCCACTGATTGAGCACGATGAAACCGGGATATGCATTGACCGGCGAGTTGATCACAACTTGCTTGCCTTTGATGGAGCTGATGAGGCTCATTCGACCATGATCCTCGCCTCCATCCGGCAAACGTATCACCCTATCACCACCGCTAATTTCGGTATTAGGTGGAAGAGGAAGATCCTGCCAATCAATCGCGGCCACGAGCGAATATGGGATCTCACGATTGCCGAGGCGGATCGTATTTGCGAGATAGGTGAGAACATCGCCCCGTTTCAGATTTAGGGTATTGGGCATTTTGTCGATCGCGCCGGCGACGGCGTCGCTAATATAGGCGCTCTCGTTTTCGAGCACGATCGTCTTCTGTTCTTCCAAAATGCGCAGCTTCAGCGCCAGATCGGCCAGTGCGAACTTGTCTTTCAGAATCTGCTTTGCAGACTGTGCTCCCTGTTGCCAACCGACACCGTGTTGAGCCGCCAGGAGGATGACATTGGCCTTGTCAATCTGTTCCAGATTCCTCTGTAATTTACGGAGCGGCACGAAGAGAGCGCGCACGGCCCCTTGCTGGGGACGCAATGAAAATTCGCCGAGCGATGACGCCGGCAACACTTCTCGCATCGTGAAGCGAACCGTTCTGCCCAGATCGTCCTTGCGCCCGTGCATCGATTCCGCCGGGATGGCCGAAGGTTTTTCGATTCGCAGAATGACGGTATCTCCGGATTTGGCGCTCAGTTCCTGCGCGAGGGCGGGGCTCAACAAAACATCGTTGCCATCCGGAGGCGGCACATTCACGCCGTGAAATTTCCAGAACCGATCATCGATTCCGAAAACCTGGACGGCTCCGGCGCGCGCTTTGTTCTCATCGGACGTCACCACGCCTTCGAGCGCGATGAGGGGGCAAATCCCGGCGAAATTCGCGGCGAATTGATCATGTGATTGAAGATCGCCGGCCAAAGACTCGCGAAAGAATCCTGGAGCGGCGATCACGAAATCGGTTCGGCCCAGGCGCGACAGCACCAGGTCTCCGAGGCTGGCTCGAACCGAATCTCCGACCAGCAAAGCCCCGGCCAGCACGGCGACGGCTGTCGCGACGCCGAGGATGACGGCGAGGTTGGTCAGCCAATAATGCGCAAGATTGCGTTTAATGAGTGTCGTCTGGTTCATGACACGCGTTGAAGCTTTCGATCAATCAGTTCAAACCGGACAGGAAATTTTGCGGCAAGCTCTGCACTATGCGTGACGACGATCAGAATCGTCTGTTGCTGTTGGTGCAGATCGAGGAGCAACGAGGCGACGTTCTCGGCCGAGTGACGATCGAGGTTGCCGGTCGGTTCATCGCACAAAAGGAGCAGCGGTTCTCCGATCAAAGCGCGGGCGATGGCGACACGCTGTTTTTCTCCTCCGGATAATTGCGCCGGACGATGATCGAGTCGTTCCGCCAGACCGACCTGCGTCAACAGTTGTTTCGCGCGCTCGACATAGTTCCGATCGCCATTGGCGACGAGCGTCGGAGTCAAGACATTTTCGAGGACAGAGCATTGCGGCAACAAGCAATGATCTTGAAAGACAAAACCGATCTTCCGGTTGCGAAACGCCGCGAGCAGTTTTTCGTCGAGTCGAAATGGATTCTGGTCGTCGAGCGTCACCGATCCGGAGGTCGGCGTCTCCAATGCGCCGACAATGTAGAGCAGCGTGCTTTTGCCGCTGCCCGAAGGCCCCATAATCGCCACGGCATCACCGCGGCGGAGGGTCAACGTGATGTCGGAAAGGATCGGTAATGGACCGCGCGGCGTCGAATACTCTTTGGTTAAATTCGTGATTTCGAGCAACCCTTTGTCTCCTCAACTTCGCGACACGAATGACGAAGATCTGTTTCGTTCCTGACTCTGCCCGTTGTTTAACGGGGGACGCTCAAACCGCCATAAACTTCGAGAACGCGGTTGGCCATCTGAGAAACGGTATAGTGCTGCCGCACATTCTTCGCACCCTGTTTGCCGAGATCATTGAGCATCTCGGGATTCTTCCAGAGGGAATATAGCGCCTCGGCAAGGCTCGTACTGTCATCTGGCTGACAGAGCAAGCCGCCGCCCGTCCGCTCGATGATCTCGGGAAAAGAGCCCCAATCCGGCTGAACAACGGGCACAGTGCTGGCCATCGCCTCAAGAACCGGCAACCCCTTCGGCTCAGCATAGGTGGTCGGCATCGAGAGCACATCGATGTTCTGAAAGAATTGCAACTTGGCTTCCCGATCGAGAGCACCGTGATAACGAAACTCTTCGCCCAATCCGGCATCCTTCATCTTTTGCTCGATCTCGGATAAATAAGTTTTGTGTTCGGCCGCAAGATAGCCCGCGGCATCCAGGCGCGCCGGACCGAAATCTTCGCGCTGCCGCAAGAGGCGATAGGCGTCAGCCAACAGATGCAGCCCTTTCTCTGGCGCGATCCGCGCAAAATAGCCGATCCGAAAAACTTCCGAGTGAGAATTGTTCTGTTTTACCTTGTAATCTTGCAAGTTGATGCCGAGCGGGACGACGTGGACCTTGTTTCGCGGAACTCCGAGATATTCGGCCATAAAATCGGCATAGAAACTGCTCACCGCGATGAACGCATCGATCTGCTTGGCGTTTTCGCGAATGAGCTTCAACGCCTCGCTCCGATAGGGTTCACTCAGATTGGCGAGAAACAGATCTTCTCCTTGCAAAGTGCAGCAGAGTGGACGATTAAGGATTCTCTTGATCGGCTTCGCCAATCCACTGAGCATTGAATTCTGAAGATCGATGACATCGGGCGCGGGCTGCGTCCTCAACCAATCGAGCAGTTTGGAAATCTCCTTACGCTGGTAACCGTCCTCGCCTTTGAGCATCGAGATCGTCAACTCGCCGAGCGCACTCGGATTGACGGCAATCGAGCGTTTCGACGCCGCTTTGAGGGCGAACATCGAGTCCCACAACTTGTCCATCCAGCGTGGAGTATGCCGAAAAAAGGCTAAGTGTTGTTCGAGAAAGACGCTGATACCGCCAAAAAATACTCTGTCCTTGCTGACATTCGGTTCATCAGTCAGCGTCGGAGTGTAGAGCGGCAGCAAGGTCACATTGTGCCCTTGCCTGATTAATTCGGTCGCCAACGCATTATCGCGCAGGCAACTGCCGCAATACATGCCGGCGGCACCAGCAGTAAAATAAAGAATATCCATACCAAGAAGGTGGAAAGAGGAAAAGAGAAAGGATCAGGAAGAAGGGGATGAAGATGAAGGATGAGGTGCGGAACTTCATCCCTCATCCTTCATCCCTTTCTTCCTCATCCTCGTTCTCTCTTCATCCTTTACCCCTTTCCTGCTGCTCGTTGGAATGCGCGGCGCGCATAGAGATGCTCAAACAGATTGCCCTCATGCGGTTGATCCCACGCAATCTGCATCGTCGGAATCGCACCGATATTGAGGCGATCGACGAGCGGCGAAGCAATCAGGCGATCGATGAAGTTTTGGTCCTCCGTCAATGCCGTCACCACCAGCGTCGGCCCAAGAACTCCCGGCATTGCCGATTGTTCGGCTTCGACCACGCTCGCAAATGGGAAGAGGAACTCGCGGTTTGCTAATGGATACTCCGGCGATTCGCAATAGACAATGGTCGGTAACAAATACGTCGCCCCGTTCAATTCGACCAACCGCTCCGGGCGGTATTTCGCCGTCAGATCGGTCACGCCTTCTTCTCTCAGCCCGGCATCGACAATCGCCGAAAGACGTTTGGCCACATCGGGATTCGCAAATGGAGCAATCTGCGCCTGCGGATCTTCAGCGTCGCGTGGAACGACCTCGGCCACCCGTTGAGCGATCGCTTCAGCAATCTCTCGTCCTTTTCTTGGAACCCAGACGCCCGATGCGTTGACGCAGGAACGGCCGCCGTTCTCGAGAATCGAAGCGACGATCACATCGAGATACTTCTCCCATTCATCGATGCAGTCCTCTCCAATCACAACTTTGCTGTAACCGGTGCCGTGCAATTCAATGCGCGGGTCGTTGGCATATTTGCCGACTGAGGCCGAATCGCCAAAGAAAATCCCGCGCCCACAGCTGCGCAGAATCTCGCCCGCTCCGGCGTGATCCGCCGGGTAAAAACTAAAAGCTTCTTTGGGTATGCCGGCCTTGATCATCGCCTGGGCAATCCGATACGGCGACCACGGCTCTGAGCTGCCCGGTTTCAGCACGAGCGGAATTTTCATCGCCACTGCCGGAATCCAAAGGGAATGCACACCGGGTGAATTGCTCGGCAGGACGACGCCTAAACTTTGCGTGCGCGGAAAGAAGCTCACCGTGTGATTTTCATGAACGCCAAAGCCGTCATCGAGGATGTTGGTGGACAATCCGCGGGTCAGCCCCGCGAGCACACTGCCCATTTCGGCCATCACGCCGTGAATCTTCTTCATATTTTTGCGCACTAAAACGTACGGCATTCCCGTCGTCGCCGAAAGTTGGCTGACGTAGTCGTCGGGCGACTGCTCGATTTCTCCCAGCGGCAAGGTATCCTCGATAAAGTGTGTGGCCGCCTGTTTGCAGATCGCCAGCAGTTGTTCAGTGGTGAATTGCGCCAGTGCCGCGCGCGATGACTCCTGGTCGAGCAGGTCGCGCCGAATCAGGCCAGGATTGGCTTGACTCATCTCGACAAATGTTTCGCGCGTTCTGTAATGCGATACTCGCTGAAGATCGACGCTTTTGTATGGCGTCCCTTTACGCAAAATCGGAATGTGAATCATAATTTACTCTTTCTCCTGTCAACCGTCTCAAAATTGCATCGCCTGAGCCCTGCTCAGCCTGAGTATGGCTCAATGGGTGACCGCTTTCTCCGCGCCGAGTCCGACGTTCGCCCTGACATTCAGTTCGGTAAACTTTGCCTCCGCTCCGCGGTCGCGGCTCGCCAACGTGCCGACCACAGCGCCTAAAAATCCAAGCGGGATACTGATAATACCGGGATTTTCGAGGGGAAAGATCGCATTCGCCTTGAGGATGCTGGGGCTGATCAGAATCAACGCCAGCGACGAGATCAGTCCCGTGGCCAATCCCGCGACAGCCCCGCCGGTATTGAACCGGCGCCAGAACAACGCCAGCACGATGACCGGCAGATTGGCCGAAGCGGCGACCGCGAAAGCCAGCGCCACCAGAAATGCCACATTGGCATTCGGCCCCAACAGAATCGCAATCAAGATCGAGATTGCCCCAACGACGAACGCTGTGGTGCGCGCCACCCGCACCTCCTCGCCGGGCGCCCGCTCTTTGCCGTGATGCAAAACATTCGTCCAGAAATCATGAGCAAATGAGGTCGAGGCGCTGATCGTCAATCCGGCGACCACGGCCAGGATCGTGGCAAAGGCGATGGCCGAAATGAAAGCAAAGAACAGATCGCCGGCCAGCGCCTGCGCCAGCAAGGGCGCGCTCATATTCGTTCCGCCGTTCTTGGCGATGAAATCGCGCCCGACGATCGTCGCGGCGCCAAACCCAAGAAATGTCGTGAGAATGTAGAAACTGCCGATGATCGCCATCGCCCAGACCACGCTGACGCGAGCCGTCTTTGCATCAGGCACTGTGTAAAACCTGACGAGAATGTGCGGCAACCCTGCCGTCCCAAAGATCAGCGCCATGCCCAGCGAGATCAGATCGAGCGCTCCGTAAGGCGGCTTGTAACGCAATCCCGGTTGGAGGAAGTTCTGAACGATCAGATTGCCGTTGGCATCATGATATTTCACCTGCGTGATGGCATTGAAGAAATTGCTGAAGCTGAACCCGAAATGCGACATCACCAGGAAGCTGAGCAGAATGGTACCGCCCATCAAGAGAATCGCCTTGACGATCTGGACCCAGGTCGTCGCCAGCATTCCGCCGAAGACCACATAGACGATCATCAAAACCCCAACACCGATGACCGCTGTCTGAAAGTTGATCCCCGAACCTCTCAAGAGGAGCGAGACGAGCGCTCCTGCGCCTACCATCTGCGCGATCATGTAGAAAGTGCTGACCGTTAGCGTCGAGAGCGCGCCCATGGCGCGAACCGGGCGAGGGCTGAGCCGATATGCCAGCACGTCCGCCATCGTATATTTACCGGCGTTCCGCAACGGTTCCGCCACGACCAGCAACACAGTCAGATAGGCCACCAACCATCCGACCGAGTACATAAATCCGTCGTAGCCCTGAAATGCGATAATTCCCGCGATGCCCAGAAATGACGCGGCGCTCATATAATCACCCGCCACGGCAATTCCATTCTGCCACGCGGTCAATGAACGTCCCGCCGCAAAATATGCGCTCGAACCAGAAGACCTCTTGGCCGCCCACCACGTAATCCAGAGCGTGACCGCGATGAAGCCCAGAAACATCGCCAGTGAAGCTGACATCGATTATCTCTCCCTCCGCTTAAACCGGTCGATAATGTTTCTCGCCAATTGATCAAAGCGCCCTGCGGCACGGACATAAAGCGCGGCAATCAGCCAGGCGACAAAGAATTGCGAGAGCGCAAAGAGATAAGCCAGATTGATTACTCCCAGAACCTTGACGCTCATCAATCCCGGGGCATAACCGACCAGCACGGGTAAGGCGAAATAATAGACGACGAAGAAGATCGTGGCGGGAATAATGAATCTCCGCTTGGCGGCCACCAGGTCTTTGAACTCCTGCGAGGCCGCCACCTGGTCCCAATCCGCAACGTCCAGGTCCTCATCGGCCGTCAGCTCATGGTTCGGTTTTGTCTGGTCGCGGCCGAGAGGAGCGACGTCCGTCTCTGCTCCCGCCAAAGAGGTGAGATCGTCATGTTCCCGGTCTGCCGACTTGCTCTGGCCCATCAATCTCTCCTTTTTACTTGGATCGTAGCTGACTAAAACCGCCTCAATAAACCCCCTCCACCACCGAGGTTTGAAATCTCGAGAACGGTCGGACATTTCGCACGCCGTCCCACGGATATTTCTCGTAAGGCGGCTCGCGTTCGGCTTCATCGCGTTCGAGGAAACGCGGCATGAAGAACTCTTTCGTCAAGGTCGTCAACCGCACCCGGCCCGTCTGTCCATAATCGACGACCCTGGTCGGCTGATCCGGATCGACGACCTCGATGACGGCGCGCGGCATGGGCGGATAATAGATGATCGCGTAGTTGTCTTCGGGTCTGAACGGCTTATGAACGGCAAGTCCCATGAGCGTATTGCCGTACGTCGGCGCGAAATAAGCGCCCTCCATCAGCTCCTCGACGGCAAATCGATGGAACTGTGGGGTCATCTCGGTCCCGCCGCAGAAGACACCCGTGATGCCCATTCTCTTGAGCGAGACCTTCTCGCATAAAGCTTCGAGCAGCTTCGGCGTCGCAAACATGCATCTAACCGAGTCGTGGGCCTTGAGGATCGTCACGGCCTGGTCAATCACGTGCTGTTTGTATTTCTCCATCATCTGCATCTCACCCCACTTGATCAGCTTGATCACCCAGCGCGGATCCAGATCGACGCAGAAACTGATGCCGCCCCGATGCTGCGCCAGATGTTCGACGGCGAGGCGCAGACGACGCGGTCCTGACGGTCCCAGCATCAGCCAGTCAGCGCCTTTCGGAAAATATTGATCAGGCAGCGTCTCACTAAACATCTCGTAATCGGTCCTGAAATCATTGATATTAATTCGCGATTTCGGAACGCCGGTGCTGCCGCCCGTTTCAAACGTATAGATCGGCCGGTCGGCATATGCCTTGGGAACCCAACGGCGAACCGGTCCCCCGCGCAACCATTCGTCCTGAAAGAACCCGAACCGGTCAAGATCTTCATAGGACCGAACCTCTTTGCGCGGATCCCAATCGAGATTCTGCGCAAACTCCAGCCAAAATGGCGACCCGGTTTCGGGATTGAAATGCCACTCGACAATTTCACGGACGTGGGCATCGAGCTTCTCTTTCCAATGCCTCACTCTGGTTTGCATTTCCGTCTCTGCGATTGCGCTCATAAGTTTTCCACCCCGGTTGAATTCGACAAAGTTTCTTGGATTAAATGCAGTTGATAAATATTACCGCCAATTTCCGGACAGTTCCGGATGAGTCTACAGCAATCTTTCCAAATCGCTGTGGACTTGATCACAGAACCGGTGGCAAAGTGCCACAATAACTCTAATAGATTGTTCTATTTAATTCATCATTCGCCGGATTCGCTCATGGCTCCCGAGAACCATGTTGAGGTCGTTCAGGCGAAATGGTTAAAGCTAAAACGTCAAAAAGCCCAATTAGGTTTCGAGCGTAAACGGATTGAAATTGGTCTCACGGTCGTAATAGTCCTCATTCTCTACCCGCTTGAGGAAATTGACAATCTGATAAGTGAAAGGCGTGGCGAGAGCTTCCCATCCGACCTTCATCGCGTAATTACTCAACAGCACCTTTGCCACCAGACTATTCGGCCAGACTCCCCAAAACGCCAGCGGATAGAAGATCAACGAATCGACCCCTTCGCCGACGATAGTCGAACCGATTGTACGTGTCCACAACCACCGGCCGCTCGTGATAATCTTCATCTTGGCGAGCACGAACGAATTGGCGAACTCACCTGCCCAAAACGCGATTAATGAAGCGAAGACAATCCGTGGCGTGTTGCCGAAGATCATTTCGTAGCATTCCTGTCCCGACCATCCCGGAGCCGCCGGCATCTTGACGACAAACCAGCTCATAAATGCGGCAAAGATGAGAGAGGTGAATCCGGCCCAGATCACCCGGCGCGAACGGGCATAACCGTAGACCTCGGTCAGGACATCGCCAAAGATATAGCTCAAGGGAAAGAAGAGAATCGCCGTCCCGAACTCGGGAAACGAGCCGATCTTTGAAACTTTCTGAACGCCAATGACGCCCGAACACAACAACACGGTGACGAAAGCGGCCATCACCAGATCATAGTATTTATAAGCGCGCCGTGAGGCGGCGTTCTTGATGGTCTTTTCCAATCAGATTCTTCTCCTTGATTGTTGTTCACTTGATCGCAGGACGTGTATTATTCCGTTTTCGCGGCTGGGTGTACAGCATTTGCGCACAGGCTTCAATTAAACCGAAATGCAATCAGAAGAACCTCAAACCAGTGAAGAAACCGGCTCTGTTGAACCAGACGCCGAACCAATGGCTCCCGATCCGACACACTCCCTCACGGGCGAATTTCAGTATCACCGCGAGCTTTCATCCCAATTTCTCGACCATCGGCGTGACGTGATTGTCTACTTGCCGCCCGGCTATCACAGTGAAGTTGAACGGCGCTACCCGGTCCTCTATCTCCACGACGGACAGAACCTTTTTGACCGGGCGACAGCCTTTGCCGGACAGGAATGGGGAGTAGATCAAACGATGCAGAAACTGATTCTCAGTGGAGAGATCGATCCGCTGATCGTCGTCGGAATTTACAATACCGGCGAACATCGCATCGAAGAATACACGCCGACCTACGATCCGAGCCAGAAGAGTGGCGGAAAGGCCAATCAATACGGCCGGTTCATCGTGGAAGAGCTCAAAAGCTTGATCGATCATCACTACCGGACGCTGGCCGACGTCGAACACACCGGTCTCGGCGGCTCTTCGCTCGGCGGCCTGGTCACGCTCTACCTCGGCCTCAAATATCCGCAAATTTTCAGCAAGTTGATGGTCATGTCGCCGTCGGTCTGGTGGGATCACGGGGTGATCCTCAGCGTGGTGAGGGCGATCAAAGCCAAACCATCGACACGCATCTGGCTGGATGTCGGAACCAATGAGGGCAAATTCACACCGGGTCACATCTACAAGTTGCGCGATACGCTGATCGCGCAAGGATGGCGATTGAACGCCGACCTCAAGTTTTTAGAGGTCAAAGGCGGACTTCACAATGAACAGGCGTGGGGCGAACGGGTCGAACCGGCTCTCAAATTTCTCTTCCCCAAGCACTCCGATCAAAGACCGCGACCCGCGTGAATTGAGTGGACCTGCTAATACCGAACTTTCTTCCCTCTCCCAAAGATTTGGGCATCGAGAGAGATCCGGCCCGGCCCGGTGATGATCATCATCAGCGCCATCGCCAGATATAAAGCGGCCAGTTCGTAAGAACGACCGCCGCCACGAGCGACGAAGGGGTCGCCGGCCTTGAAGTGAACATTTAAAATCGCCGTCAGCATCGTGCAAGCCAATCCGAACATCGCCAGCGGCGTCAACAAGCCCAGAACGAGAGCGAGTCCTCCGCCGAATTCGCTCAACGCCGCGAGCGCCTGTAAAAAGCCCGGCATCGACGCGTTCGGCCCCATCCAGCCAAAAGGATTTTGAATCTTTCCCCAACCGTGCTGCATAATTCCCACGCCAAAGATGATGCGGACGATCAAGAGGCCCACAGCGCCGCGTCCGCCGATATAATCACCAAAGATCCTGCTCATGGAATGCTCTCCTCAGTTGACAATATTGACGATTGTTGAACGATCCAGTCGATTCTTCAGCCAGGTGATGACATCACGCAAGCTTTCAGCGGAGACTTCGTGCGCCATCTCATATTCACGATAGGTCAGATCGACCGGTAAATTAGATAGTTCCGTGCGAATTTCGTGCGCATGGCGAATCGGCAAGACGGGATCGCGCGTCCCATGCGCGACAAAGATCGGCAGCCCGATCAGCGCATCTTTATCCGTTATTTGAGCCAACGTCTGTGGCAGCAGCCGCCCGCTCATCGCCACCACCGCCGACGCGATCCCCGGAGAGGTCAAGGCAATCGCCAGACTCATCATGGCTCCCTGGCTGAAGCCCATCAAATAGACGGCGCGCCGATCGACCTCATAAAACTCGATCACTTCATTGATGAATTGGAGCAGCGTCTGGCAGCTCTTTTCCGCCTCATCGAGGTCGATCGTCACGCCTTCGGGCGTGAAGCCCAGGTTGAACCAGGCATAAGATCCCGAGCCGAGCACGACCGGAGCGCGCGCGCTGACGATCAAAAATCGATCGTCGAGATAGGAGGCCAGTGAAAACAGATCATCCTCGTTAGCTCCAAACCCGTGCAACAATAATAACAATGGCGGTTTTTCGAACTCTCCCTCTCTGGGTGGCGCGACTTGATGAAAAAGTGAAAGTGATTGATTATCCATCGATCCGATGCCCCTTCTTGGTGGATTTAACGACATTAACTTGAAATGACGATCTCCGCTCGGATAAGGAGGCGAGAAGGCGCCGGACGCAAAAAGCTGCGAAAATCGCCAAACTCTTCGCTGATAGATTCTTCGCGTTTCCTCTTCTCATCTCCGTTCCATTGATCTTTGAGGTCACCACTTTTGCCGAAATTCTAAAACATCTGGCATTCGGCATCTAGCATGCGGCATCTAATTTCGTTCGGCTCTTGCAACTTAGAATACAAATATCCAAACTACGCGCGTATGAGCATTCATGATCCCCTGATGCATCCATCCTTTCTCGACCCCCGTCAGTGGGCCGAGGTCAATCTTTACGACGCCGCGTTCAATCTCGAGCGCGAGCCGATCGAGGGCGCCGAACACCACACTCCCGATCGCTCATTTGTGATCAAACATCTCAAACTCGACCTGAAATTTGCGGACGAACAGCAGAAAGTCAGTGGAACTGCGGTCTTGACGCTGACGCCGATCAACGATGGGTTCAAACATTTCGAACTGGACATCGCAGAGATGGATATCTCGAGCGTCCACCTGCTGCGGGTCGAAAAACGCGGGACCGGCGGTCTCGTCCAGTCCGCGAAACAATTGGGAATCAACCTTCAATTTGAGACCTATGCCGAAAAACTCGCGATCGAGCTCGATCGTCGCTATGCTCGTCAGGAACACCTGCTGGTCGAGATCACCTATGCCTGCTTTCCGCGAAAAGGTCTCTTCTTCATCAAACCCGACGAGGCTTATCCGAACAAGCCCCGTCAAATCTGGTCGCAAGGCGAAAACGAAGATGCACACTGGTGGTTTCCCTGTCATGACGTGACCAATCAGAAGATGACGACGGAGTTGCTGGCAACCGTCAAATCGAACTATTTCGCGCTCTCGAACGGCGAATTGATCGCCACCCGTGACAATCCCCATGAAAGCACGCGAACTTATCACTGGAGTCAAACTCAACCGCACCCGGCCTATCTCGTGACCGTCGTCATCGGCGAATACGAACGGCTTCAGGATAATTATGACGGCCTGCCTGTGGATTACTACGTCTACCGCGATCGCAAGGAATCCGCGCGCAAGCTCTTCGGCAATACGCCGCGGATGATCCACTTCTTTGAAGAGAAGTTCGGTTATGCGTACCCCTATGCCAAGTACTCGCAGATCCTCGTTGACGACTTTCCCTTTGGCGCAATGGAGAACACGTCGGCGACGACGATGACGGATCGCTGTCTGCTCGATGAGCGCGCCGCACTCGACCTCAACTACGACGACATCGTGGCGCACGAACTCGCCCATCAGTGGTGGGGCAACCTGGTGACCTGCAAAGATTGGTCGCAGGTCTGGTTGAACGAGAGCTTCGCGACCTACTCGGAATATCTGTGGCGCGAACACACTCGCGGACGTGACGAAGCGCGGTTCAACCTCTTCCAGGATTTTCTGACCTACCTGCGCGAAGATCAGACCGGCTATCGCCGTCCGATCATTCACAACCGTTATCGGTTCTCCGAAGAGATGATGGACCGGCACTCCTATGAAAAAGGGGCCTGCGTGCTCGATATGCTCCGCTGGGTATTGGGCGATGACGCTTTCTTCCGGTCGCTGGCGCATTACCTCAACAAGCTTGAGTTCGGCATCGCCGAGACCAACGATTTCAAGGTTGCGATTGAAGAAGCGACCGGACAGAATCTGCATTGGTTCTTTGAGCAGTGGTTGTACGGGGCCGGCTATCCGGAGCTCGAAGTCGGTTACGAATGGGAGCGGGAGCGCAAAATGCTGCGCCTCTCGGTCAAACAGGTCCAGCCACTGGAAGACCGGACGCCGGTCTTTCGCTTCCCCGTCGAGATCGAGATCGTCACCGCCGAAACCGATGAGATCATCGAGACTGAGCGGCGCGCCAATTACTGCGTCATCGTTGAAAAGCAGGAGCAGGATTTCTATTTCCCGTGTGATTCGAAGCCGCGGCTGGTCGTCTTCGACAAACATCATCGCATCATCAAATTGATGCGGTTTCCGAAATCGGCCCAGGAGTTGACCTTTCAACTGACGCGCGACGACGATGTCATGGGGCGCGTCCGCGCCGCCCGCGAGCTGGCGGCTTTCAAAAGCGAAGAAGTGGTCAAGGCCTTGCACCATGTCCTGCTCTCCGGAGATTTCTACGGCGTTAAACACGCGGCGACCATCTCGCTCGGCGAGATCGGCGGCGACAGTGCGCGCGGAGCATTAATCGAGGCATATCGGGCAAATCGCGATTCCAGAGTGCGGCGCGGTTGCGTCCTCGCGCTGGGAGCGTTCAAAGACGAATCATCAAAGGATGAGGTCATCGATTTCCTGCGCGAGGCTCTGGAGAAAGATGAAAGCTATTTTATCGCCGCCGCCGCCGCGAGGGCATTGGCAAATCTTGGCAGTGATCGAGCGTATGATATACTCGTGTCTTCGCTATCTCGCACATCCTGGCAAGAAGTCATTGCTGCCGCAGTCTTTCACGGATTTGCACAGGCCAAAGAGAGACGCGCTGTCGACCTGGCTATCGCTCATAGCCGGTACGGCAAGCCCACGCCGATCCGCGTGGCCGCCATCGGCTGTCTCGGCACGCTTGGGAAAGAATTGAACAAGGACAAGGCCGCTGACAACGTGATCGATCTGCTCGTCGAATTGCTCAATGACAAGAATATTCGCGCCCGGCTGGGCGCCGTCAAGGCGTTGGGTAAGATCGGCAACAAGCGAGCGCTCAAGCCGCTGAGGGATGCGCAACAACGCGAATGCCTCGATCAACTGAAAGCAGCGCTCATGGATGTCATTAAGGATTTCGAGAAGAATTGATAAATTGATAGAAGAAGGGGTCCTCAAACTTATGAAAATCATCGTCTGCCTGAAACAAGTGCCGAAGAACGATTCGATTCTTCGAATCAATGAACAAGGGAGCTGGATTCAAGATCGTGATTTGAATTACGAGATCAACGAATCTGACGCTTACGGCCTCGAAGCCGCGCTGCAGCTCAAAGAGAAGCACGGCGGCGAGGTGGTTGCGCTCTCGCTCGGCCCGTCGCGCGTCCAGTTGGTCATCAAGGAGGCGCTCTCACGCGGCGCCGATCGCGGTCTTCATCTGGAGGACGCTTCTTTCGCTCAACTGGATGCCTTTGGAATCGCCACGGTCATCGCTCAGGCGGCGAAAGCCGAAGGCTTCGACCTCTTGCTCACCGGATTGCAATCGGACGATTACGGATTTGCACAGACCGGCGTCATCGCGGCTGAACTATTGGGACTACCGCACGCCACCATCGTCATGGACGTCGAGCTCAAAGACGGTGCCCTGCGCGTCAAACGCGAGCTTGAAAACGGGTTCTTCCAGTGGGTCGGGATGCCTGTCCCGGCGGTCTTGACCATTCAATCGGGCATCAACACGCTGCGTTATGCAACGCTCAAAGGCATTATGGCGGCGAAGAAGAAAGAGATTAAGAAGCTCGATGCGGCCGCCCTCGGCATCGATCAAGCGTCGATTGCTCCGAAGATGGAGTTCCGCCGCATCTACGCCCCGCAAAAGAATAAACAGACGCAGTATATCGAGGGCACGCCCGCCGAGATTGCGGCCAGGCTCATGGACAAATTGAAGAACGAAGCGAGAGTCTTTTAAATCTTAGTGGAGAGCGGGCAGCGATCCGGAATCCCTTGGAGAGAATCATGGCAAACGGAATTCTAGTTTTCATCGAACATGTTGACGGAAAGATCAATCGCGCATCATTTGAGGCCATTCGCGCGGCTCAATTGATCGGCGCGCAGATTGGGCAGGAAGTTTCAGCGGTCATCTTCGGGCAGGAGACCGGCAATCTTGCCGGTGAAATTGCGGCGAAAAAGATCAAGACCGTATATACGGTTGAGAACCAGTGGCTGAAGTCGTATACAGCGGACGGATACACGCACGCCTTCAAGCAGGTCATTGAGCAGTTGCAACCGGCGATCCTGCTCATGACTCATACTTACGAGGTGCGCGATTTTGCGCCGAAGCTGGCGGCCTCGCTCAAACGTGCTCTGCTCGGCGACAATATCGGTTACAAAATTGAGGATGGCAAGCCGGTCTTCACCCGCCAGGTCTTTCAGGGCAAGCTCTCGGCGGATGTCGTGCCGGTCGGCGAGACGCCGCACTTTGTGAGTTTTCAGATCGGCTCGTTCCGTGGCGACGAGTGTGAGGGGGGAAAGGCCGAGGTCAAAGCGTTGACGGTCAACCTTGATGCCGACCTCATTCGTCAACAACCGGAAGAACGATTCAAAGAGGCGAAAGCGGCCGTCGATCTGACCCAGGCCCCGCTCATCGTCTCGGTCGGACGCGGCATCAAAGAGCAGAGCAATATCGCGATCGTCAAGAAATTGGCCGACGCATTGGGCGCGGAACTCTCCGCATCGCGCCCGATCTGCGACAATGAATGGTTGCCGATGGACCGGCAAATCGGTTCGTCCGGTCAAACCGTCGCGCCCAAGCTCTATCTCGCCGTCGGGATCTCCGGCGCGATTCAACACCTGGTGGGAATGAAAGGTTCACGCACCATCGTTGCGATCAACAAGGATCCCGAAGCGCCGATCTTCGAGATCGCAGATTACGGAATCGTCGGCGACCTGTTTGAAATCGTGCCGGCACTGACGGCCGAGGCGGAGAAAGCTAAATAGCAATTAGTCGAATGAGAAGAGAGCACGCGAAAGACGCGAGAGTAAGCGAAACACTTGTAATTCTTCAAACCGAGAATTCGAGGTCTTTCGCCTGCTCTCGCGTCTTTCGCGTGCTCTCTTCTTTGAATTGAAGACCATCGCATCCAAGATCCGACACCAAACAGCACATATGGAAAATGTCGAACGCGAGAGTTTAGAGGTCGATGTTCTCTTCGTTGGCGCCGGTCCGGCATCGCTCGCCGGAGCCTTGCGGTTGCGCCAACTGATCAATCAACACAACGAGACGGCCGAGAGTTTGGGACATCAGAAATTGGACGAGATCACCATTGCCGTCATCGAGAAGAGCCGTGAAATCGGTTCACATATGATCTCCGGCGCCGTCATGGACATCAGGCCGCTGAAAGAGTTACTGCCCAATTTCCGTGAACTCGGCGCGCCGATCGAAGCAGAAGTCAATGATGAAGACGTCTCTTATCTGACCAGACGCTTCAAAATCAAATCGCCGATCATTCCGCCTCCACTCAACAACCACGGCAAGTATGTCGTCTCGTTGAACAGGTTGATCCGGTGGCTCGCCCCAATTGTCGAACAGTCCGACGTCATGCTCCTGCCCGAATTTCCCGGAGCCGAGCTCCTTTACGATGGAGACCGCGTCATCGGTGTACGAACCGGCGACAAAGGCGTCGGCAAGGACGGCCGGAAAAAAGAGAACTATGCGCCGGGCGCCGAGATCTTCGCCAAGGTCACGGTGCTCGGCGAAGGATCACGGGGATCACTCACGAAAAAGCATGTCCAAAAATTGGGGCTCGATCATGACAAAAATCCGCAAGTATACGCGGCCGGCGTCAAAGAGGTTTGGGAGTTGCCTCAAGGACGAGTCAAACCCGGCTCCGTCATGCACACGCTCGGTTATCCCCTGCCGAACGACACCTTCGGCGGCGGGTTCGTCTACGGCATGCAGAACGATCTGCTGGATCTCGGCCTGGTCGTCGGACTCGATTATCAGGATCCATTCACCGATCCCCATCGCTTGTTCCAACAGTTCAAAATGCACCCGGCGATCGCCAAGATGCTCGAAGGCGGAAAGATGCTCTACTATGGCGCGAAGACCATCCCTGAAGGCGGTCTGTTTTCTCAACCCAAATATTATGGCGATGGTTTTCTGATCGTCGGGGATTCGGCGAGTTTTCTCAATTCGATGAAGCTCAAAGGCATTCATATGGCGATGAAATCGGGAATGCTGGCGGCCGAAACCATCTATGAGGCCCTGGTGGCGAACCGTTTTGACCATGATCAGTTAAGACGGTTTGAGCATCTGGTCAAAGATAGTTATGTTCACAAGGAACTCTATGAAGTCCGCAATTTCCATCAGGCCTTTCGGCACGGTCGCCGCTGGGGCTTGATCGAAAGCGGATTGCAGTATCTGACCGGGGGCACCGGATTGTTTGGCGACCTGCGATCCGAGCCCGGCCACGAGATGATGAAGAAATTGCATACCTTTAATCGGCTGCCTCAAGTTATCGGCGAGGTGCCACAACTTGAACCGATCAAATATGACAACAAGCTGACCTTCGATAAAGTATCCGATGTTTATCGCTCCGGAACCGAACATAATGAAGACCAACCGCCCCATCTGAGAGTCTTGGATTTTCAGATCTGCATTGATCGCTGTACGCAGGAGTATGGCAATCCTTGCCAATATTTCTGCCCTGCTGCGGTCTACGACGTGGTCCCGGCAAATGGTGGGCGGCGTCCACAAATCAATTTTTCGAACTGTGTCCATTGCAAGACCTGCGACATCATGGACCCATATCAAATTATCGATTGGGTGACTCCCGAAGGCGGCGGTGGACCTGATTACATTTACCTCTAAGTGCCTCTTTAAATCCTCAGATTGAGGACTTCACGTTTTCTGAAATTCAAAGGAGCAAATCAAAATGGCTACACCGCAAGATGCAGAATTAATTATTAAACTCTATGATCTGCGCCGGGAAGAGACCATGCGCAAGGCGCGCACCTACGTCTTCATGCAATTCGCACCGCAAAGCATGGACGATATCAAAACTCTCTTCCTTGATCGCGAGCATCCCGAGTACAACGCCTATTTTCGGCAAGTGGCGACGTATTGGGACATGGTGGCGGCGATGGTCAACCATGGCGCGATTGACCGCGATCTTTTCTTTGACACCAATGGAGAATTCCTGGGCGTCTGGGCGAAGATTGGTCACCTCATTCCCGAATTACGCGAGTTCTTCGGCCCGCAATTCCTGGTCAACCTGGAAAAATTGGTCGCCTGCTGCCCTAATTCTGAAAAGCGCATCGAGATGATCAGGGAAAGACTTAAAAGCATGGCCGCACTACGCGCGGCACAACAACAATAAAAACTGCGTCTCAGAGCAGAACCCGGACTATTCGAGAGCTCTCCAATGCGGCAATTCGTTAAAACGAGTTGCCGCATTCGTTTCTTCGGTATACCCTCTTTAATCACTCTGTAGCCTGGCTGACATACTGAAACATTCGGCCAAGTTAAAATTGATCAACGGTTTTTATGTTTTTATTTCGATGACGAGGTTCCGTTCTATGTCTCTTAGGCGTCAATTAGGAAAGAGCACAGCTGCGTTCTGCTTGATGGGAATCTTTGTGCTGACCGCTTCGGGCGCGTTCGCTCAAGGTCTCAACCCGGTGAGTCTGTCGGGCAAATTGGATCCTAGTCAGATCAAACCTGGACAGAGTGTGAAGGTGATGATCACGGCGAAGATCGAACCGGGATGGCATCTCTATTCATTGACGCAGCCGGCGGGCGGGCCGCGTCCGACGCGGATCACGATCGACGATAATAGCCCGCTTAAAATCGATGGAAAACCGCAGCAACCGAAGCCGAAGGTCGCCCCGGATCCGAACTTCTCTCTGCCCGGGCAACCTCCGTTCATGACCGAGACCTTCGAGAATGAGGCGATCTTCACCGTTCCGGCAAAGGTCGCGGATGATGCAGCATCCGGCACGCAAAAGGTCACCGTCAAATTCTACTTCCAGGCTTGCGACGAACATCAATGTCTGCCGCCGCGCACCAAGAACGTTGAAATTGAGGCGACGATCATCGCGGCCAACACTAAGGCGACCGCGACGCCGGATCAGGTCGCCGTCGCGGCTCCGACTTCAACGCCGGCAAAAGCGGCGACGCCGAAACCGTCGCCGACAACCGCCACCGCCACGCCGTCGCCAGCTCCGACGGCCACCGCCACACCCGGAGCTACCGGAAGTGGAACGGTCGAAACCGGCGGATCAGCCGCGCCACCGGCAGCGTCCGGTCCATCAAATACTTCCGATACTTCGGATGAAGACCTGGCCAAAAATTTAAAAAAGCGCGGGCTGCTCAATTACATCCTGTTTGCAATGAGCGTCGGATTTCTCTCGCTGCTGACGCCCTGCGTCTTTCCGATGATTCCGATCACCGTCTCATTCTTCACCAAGCGCGAACAGCGGACGGCGGGCGTGGCGATCAGACAGGCGCTGATCTATAGTCTCGGCATTATCTTCACTTTTACCGGGCTCGGGCTCGCCTTGACGTTGATCGCCGGTCCTTCCGGAATCAATAAACTGGCGGCCAATCCCTGGATGAATCTTTTTCTGACGACGCTCTTTGCCGTCTTCGCACTCAATCTTTTTGGGATGTTTGAGATCCGCTTGCCATCAGGCATCCTCTCGAAACTTGATGCGAAATCACAGAGTGGAACGACCGCGGCGACGCTGCTCATGGGCCTGACTTTCACATTGACCTCATTTACCTGCACGGCGGCCTTTGTCGGGACCGTGCTGGTCGCGGTCACGCAGGGTGAATGGTTCTGGCCGGCCATTGGCATGCTCGCTTTTTCATCGGCATTCGCATTTCCCTTTTTTCTGCTCGCACTCTTTCCAAAATGGATGCAATCGTTGCCGAAATCCGGCGGATGGCTCAACAGCGTGAAGGTCATCATGGGATTTCTCGAGCTCGGCGCCGCATTCAAGTTCTTAAGCAACGTCGATCTGGTCTGGGGATGGAACACGGTTTCACGCAATCTGGTGCTGGCGGGTTGGATTGCGATTGCGATTATTGCGACCATCTACCTGCTGGGCAAATTCCAGTTGCCTCACGACACGCCGGTCCAGAGAATCGGCGTCATGCGGATGCTGGTCGCGACCTTCTTTCTCGGGCTGGCCTTCTATTTTCTCACCGGGCTCTTTGGCGCTAATTTGGGCGAATGGGAGGCGATGCTTCCCCCACCACCCGCCAATGCGCAAAACTCGGTGGCGGTCAGCAATTCGCACGCAACCTGGCTGGCCAGTTATGACGAAGCAGTGCGAAAAGCCCGAGCCGACAACAAACCGATCTTTCTCAACTTTACCGGAGTCACCTGCACCAACTGCCGCTGGATGGAGAGCAATATGTTTCCCGATCCGCAAGTGAAGAAGGAGCTCGAACGGTTCGTGTTGGCCGAACTCTATACTGATCGCGAAACCCCGGAAGACGAACGCAACGGCCAGCTCCAGGCGGAGAAATTCGAAACCGTAGCATTGCCGCTCTATGCGATCATCGACGCGCAGGGCCGCACGCTTGCTAAATTTCCCGGACTGACGCGTGATAAACAGGAATTCGTTGGATTCCTCCAACGCGGCGCCGGCCGGTTTCAGCCGATGACTGCCAGCAGGTAAGAGGAAAGCAAGAGCAAGGGACAAAACTCGCCGGACAAAAAACGTTCTTTCTCCCGCGCGCCGGTCTATCTCCGAGACGACTTGAAGAAAAGATAAAGAGCGGCTAGTATTTTAGCTTTCTCACCAGCCCGCGTGGCCCTCCGTCGCGGCTGCAAAATCCACTTAGGCTTTGGAGTAAGTTCGTTATGCTTCGTTTCTTCGCCAAATTCCAGCGTTCACGTAATCTGATTCTACTCGCCTTCTGCGCATTGCTGCTCATTGGACTGGTCGCATTCTATATCCCCAATACGCCACTGGATCCATCCGGGCGATTCAGCTCTTCGGCAGCCGGAGATGATGTTGTCATCGCCAAAGTCGGCTCGCAGGAGGTGTCGATGAGGGAGTTGAGGGTTCGGCTTCAGCAGATGGCCTCTTCTTTCGGCCAGCGGGGAGGCAATTCGATTCCCCTTACCACGCTCAAGCAATTGGGGATGGACAAACAGGCGCTTGATCAGTTGATCGCCAGCCGGATCTTGCTCGATCAGGGTTCGAATCTCGGACTGATCGGCACTGACCGAGAAGTTGCCGACGTGGTCAAAGGCCAATTCACGGATGAGAGCGGCAAATTCATCGGAGCAGAAGAGTACAAGCGACGCTTGCGTCTGCAAGGAGTCGATCTTGGCCAATTCGAAAACGACAGGCGAAACGAAATTACCTCGCGCAAGGTTCACGACTTCTTGACCTCGGCCGAGCAGGTCTCGGACCGTGACGTCGAAGAGAGATTTAAGAAAGACAATACCAAGGTCGAAGTCGTTTACGCCTCGGTCGATATCGAAAAAATCCGCCAAAAATACAAGCCTTCGGATGAGGACCTTAAGACATATTACGAGGCGCACAAGAACGATTTCAAAGCGACCGCACCGACGCGCAAGGTCGATTACATCTTCATCTCGACCGATGACGCGGCGAAGATCGTTCCCATCTCCGATGAAGACCTGCGCAAAGAATATGAGACCAGAAAGCAGGTTGAATACCGCGCCAGCATCATCAAGCTAAAAGTGCTCACGCCCGAGGATGAAACGACCGTCAAGAGCAAGATCGATGAGTTGGCCAATCGCGTCCGCGGGAAAGATGGAAAGGGCGAAGATTTTGCCGCTGTGGCAAAGGGCAATTCGCAAGATCCCTCGGCGGCCAATGGCGGTGATCTCGGCTGGATCAAAAAGGATCCGAATAAGACGAGCGATTGGAGGCAACGCCCATATACCGGCGGCCTCAAGGTCGGCGAGATCGATGGTCCGTTTCGGGATGGCCAGGCCTGGTACGTGATGAAAGTCACCGAGCAGCGCGACGTTCCCTTCGAGCAAATGCGCGAAACCCTCAAGGCGACGCTCAGCAACAACAAGGCATTCCAGAAGGCTTCCCAATTGGCCGACACGGCTTACGAGAAAGCGACCGAGTACAAAGACCTTCGTAAGGCGGCGGAGGAGATCGCCAAAGAGCTCAAAGTCAACCCTGAAACGCTGGTCAAATCAACCCCCTACTTCAAGAATGGCGACTCTCTGGAACTTGGTAAGAGTTCCGGGCGCTCGAATGTCCCGGCCTTTGAAGAAGCGGTGAGCACCCTGAAGAAAGGTGAAATCGGCGACAAAGTCAGTATTCCGGGGGGACAGGCTGTTCCGCAAGTAGTCGATGTGATCGAGAACGGCCAACAGCTGACCTATGATCAGGCGCGCAATCAGGTCGAAGACAAAGTGCGGGCCGAAAAAGAGCCGGCTCTCGCTCAGACCAAAGCGCAACAGATCGTCAGTCAAGCCAAGAATGCCGAAGATTTTCAGCGGCTTGCCAAAGCGGAAGGGTTCGAGACCAAGAACGATACCAATCTCCAAAATTATTCATTTCCGAGCGCGGGTGGAACTATTCCACAAGGCAGCAACCAGGCCCGCACGGCCGTCATGACCTTGAAAGAAGGCGAGGTTTATAAGGCCCCCATCAAAACCGGCGCCTCTTACCTCATCTTTGCGGCGACCAAACGCACGGAGGCCGATCTCACGAGGCTCGCGGGTCAACGCGAGAGCCTCCGCCAGGCCATCGTTTCTGAACGCCGGCAAGCAGCTTATGAAGCTTATGTTAAATCCGCGCGGAAGCTCTACGAACAGCAGGGCAAGATCAAAATCTATCAAGATCGAATCGATAAGTTCTTCGCCAGCCTTGGAAAAGAACAATAATTGAGATGTGATCCGATCCAGAATAAGCGGAAACACGAAAGCCGCATCATCGACAAAATTGATGATGCGGCTTTCGTGTTTCTGCCCATTATCAAGGAGATGCTGGCCGTCAAGGGGGTCGGCCGACATGCTCATTTGAGAACCATTACTGTTTCTTCAACTCTCCGGTGGCCGGTTTCTTGGTCAATTGATCGATCAACGCGCGCGGAAGATTGATCGAAAGCGAAACATCGTTCAACTTAGAGCCGATCTTCACCTGGGCCAATAATTGATTGAAGAGGTCCGCTTTCGGATCGCCGCCGGTCAGGAACCCTTTAACCAGACTGACCAGACCTTTCAATCCGGTCTCCAGTTCAGCGGCTTCATTTTGCGACGCCGTTCTCAAGATCGTATCAAGAGAGAGGTTGAAATCGCCGGTCACATCGAAAGTACCCAGAATCAACTTGATGGCGGCGACCGATTTAAACAGATCGCCCTGGTTCGACGCTTCTTGACGCAAATTTTCAGGGAGATTTAAGGCGAACCGAATGAGAGCGGACTCTTTGGTCTCTTTCAAAGCTCCGACCATCGCGGGAGATACTCCGCCCTTGGCCGCACCACTTTGAATATCGATGACGTTCTTGACCGCGCCCAGATCACCGAAGACCAGCCTTTGCTGGCCCAGTGTCGCCAATGATGTCTCATCGGTCTTGAGCGCCACGGATCCTGCCGAGGGTCCCTTGGCTTTCACGGCGATGTTGAAGATCTGCTTTCCCTTATATTCGGTCGCGTTGAATTCAGCGTGATACGCCTTGATCGCGGCCTCGACCTTTTTGTCATCGAGATCGACGCCTTGCACAATGACCGCGCCGTTGGCCTTGGTTCCATTCATCCGCAGGCTGATCACCGCGGTCTGAATTTTACTCGGATCGATGCCGGTTTTGCCGGTGAAATCCTGAATTTCTCGCGCCAACTTATCGACGCCGCCGACCGTCAATCCGGCCAGGCGTGGCAAGAGATCGTTGAAGGCGCGTCCGGCATCAATGACGCCAATCCCGTCTGATGCGGGTAAGAGAGCCACCAGTTCCTCGACTGTCGCAGTGGCCTTTTTTGCAGTGACCTTGGTCGCACCAGTCTCGGGTTTGGGAGCGGCGGTTGCCGTCGCCGTCACGCCATTGGGGCGTTTCTCAACCGATTGCGCCTTGGCGCGAGGCTCTGCCATACTAGTTATTAATCCTAGAATCGAGCAGAGGATCATTGTGTTATTCAATAATTTTCTCATATTGTCTCCCTTGAAATTTACCGAGAGTGTTGAGTCCTGAGTCCTGAGTCTCAGGTTAAATTTTGCTTCCGCCCGGAACTCAAGACTCAGCACTCAACACCCAGCATAGTTGACAGCACCTAGGCTTCGCAGTAGCTTCTTTATCGAAGCGACGCAATTATAG
>Ga0081539_10001174_pt1 | contig 47435 bp, 36 predicted proteins | sample TabmetS4T2R2_FD_71023 | JGI IMG/M metagenome (GOLD analysis project Ga0081539, IMG submission 71023) | Tabebuia heterophylla rhizosphere microbial communities from the University of Puerto Rico - S4T2R2 | ecosystem: Host-associated > Plants > Roots > Rhizosphere ... | reverse complement strand
GCTATGGGACGGCCAGACCGCCGAGCGGATTGTCGAAACATTGAGTACGCGCGCCAACTCCGGTTGGCACCATCGAACAGAAGAGGACGAAAGACGAGGGGCGCATGAGGTCAGCGAAGGTCAATCCGGAAAATTTTCGCGCATGTCGCTTCCTTAATGTCTGTCGCGTGCTCTGGTTTTTGATCCTTATCAACCGTAGGAAATGAATTATGTGTGGTATTTGTGGTATCGCCACTCCAAGACAACTGAACTCGAGCATTAATGTCGATCAACTCGTTCACATGCGCGACGTACTCACGCATCGCGGGCCTGACGGCGAGGGCATCTATCATCGTGATGGCGTTGGTCTGGGGCATCGCCGACTGTCGATCGTCGATGTCGGCGGCGGTCATCAACCGATGGCCAATGAGGATAATACGGTCTGGATCGCTTTCAACGGTGAAATATACAACCATCGGAGTTTGCGTCCGATGTTGGAATATCGCGGCCATCAGTACCGTACCAACTGCGATACCGAGACGATCGTCCATCTTTACGAAGAGCGCGGCGTGCGAGGTGTCGAGGCGCTGAGCGGAATGTTCGCCTTTGCGATCTGGGACGAGAATCATCGTCGATTGTTGCTGGCGCGCGACCGCCTGGGGATCAAGCCCCTCTATTACCACTTGAAAGAGAACGGCACGATCTATTTCGCCTCGGAGATCAAATCGATCCTGGCCGCCGGAGTCATCAAACCGGAGGTCAATCTCGACGCGTTGCCGGACTACCTCGCCAACAAAGCGCCGTCCGGCGAAGAGACTCTCTTTCGCGGGATCAAACGATTGCTCCCCGGCCATACGCTGGTCTGGCAAGACGGCAAGATCCAAATCTCAGAGTATTGGGATGTCGCATTTGCCCGAAACTCCAATAATCCGGCGCGCGCTGATGAAGAATACATTACGGAATGGCGCGAGTTGTTCCGCGAAGCCGTCCGCTCGCACCTCATGGCGGATGTTCCGCTCGGCATGTTTCTCTCTGGCGGAATCGATTCTTCGGCCATCGCCGCGGTCATGAGCGAGATGGTACGCGAGCCGATCAAGACTTTTTCAGTGGCATTTGCCGAACGCGAGGCCAATGAGCTCGATTACGCGCGGATCGTGGCTCGCGCCTATGGGACCGATCATCACGAAGTCATCGTCAGCCCGGAAGACTTTTTCGCCACGATCCCGAAACTGATCTGGCACGAGGATGAACCTCTCGCCCACGATTCGAGCGTGCCGCTCTACTTCGTCTCTCAACTCGCCGCACAGCACGTCAAGGTCGCGCTGACCGGCGAAGGCAGCGACGAAATGATGGCCGGTTATTATCGGTATCGCAAAACCATCTATAACCTCACGCTGGGTGAACGCTACTACGATTGGACGAATGACATTCTGCGCCGGCTGATCCGGCAGGGAATCAAACAATCGTTCAATGGCTCGCGCTTCGGACACAAGTTGGAGCGGACCTTCTTGTTCCTGCCGGCGAACGTCGAAAGTTTGTACTTCGACAATTTCGCCGTCTTTCCCGGTTCGATGCAAGAGACGATGCTGACGCCCGAGGCCAAAGAAGAACTCGGAATCCTCAATCCGTATCGGTGGATCAGCACCCAGCTGCAAACGGCCGATACCGAATCATTGCTGGATCGATTGCTCTATGCGGACCAGAAAACTTATCTCCACGAATTGTTGATGAGGCAAGACCAGATGAGTATGGCTTCATCGCTCGAGAGCCGCGTGCCGTTTTTAGATCCGGCGCTGGTCGAGTTCACCGCCCGGTTGCCCGAGCGACTGAAGCTGCGCGGTTATACGACCAAATACATCTTGCGCCGGAGCATGGAAGGTCTGCTCCCCGAGTCGATCTTGAAACGTCGCAAGATGGGATTTCCCGTTCCACTGGGGGCCTGGTTCCGCGGCCGCTTCCGGTCGGTGATCGACGATTACGTCCTCAGCGAACGCACGATGGAACGAGGCGTCTTTGATCGGACATTCGTCAAGAACCTGGTCGCCGAACACGAGACTGGAAACCGCGATCACTCCGAACGCCTCTGGTCGCTGGTCAATTTAGAGATCTGGTTGCGGCAATTCATCGATGGGGAAGACCTCACGGTCGAAACGTCTTCTGTGGCCGGCGCCGCGGCCGCAGTGTAAGGGCGCACTGAAGAGCGAGTTGAACTCTTCATAAAGCAGCTCAGTAATAATTAGAGTCGGACTATTGAAAGGCTAGCTCAATCATAATACTCACAGCCTGGAACAGGTTCGAGTACAAATGCACCGATTGCTTAAGGGAAGTAAGTAATGATCAGTTCAATCAGAAATAAAGTTCACCGCTTGCCATTGGCTAAGTTAGCCAAAGCCGGAGCAAGGGTAACCCACCCCTCGTTGTTACGCATCTTGGTCCAAGATCGCCTCGGCTGGAAGGGAAGAGCCAAATCATCAAGAGAACATCTTAATGCGGCGATCAAATGGTTATGCTATGCGCAAGATCGCACCGGCGGCGACGGAGTATCGGCGGGATTCTCTTTCTTACATGGTTGGCATCCGCCGTATCCCGAGACGACCGGTTATATCATTCCAACCTTCTTCGATTACGCCCGCCTCACCGGAAATAACGAAATTCAGGAACGGGCGCGCCGCATGGCCGATTGGGAGATCGAGATCCAACTTCCATCCGGAGCCGTACAAGGAAGCGTTTATCGTGGTCCGGAGGGCGAACGAAAGCCAGAAATTTTCAATACCGGTCAGGTCATCTTGGGTTGGTGCCGCGCCTATTCTGAGACCAAAGATCGGCGCTATTTGGATGCCGCCAGGCGAGCCGGAGATTGGTTGGTCAATGTTCAGTCGTCCGATGGATCGTGGCGATTGAGTGGACCTGAAGCCGAGACGCTCGTTCACGCCTATGATGTGCGGACGGCATGGAGCTTACTCGAAATCGATGAACTGGCTCGCGACGGGAGTTACACCAAGGCCGCCAAACTCAATTTGGAATGGACCTTGGCCCAGCAACAAGAGAATGGCTGGTTCAAACATAATTCCTTCTTTACGGCGGACAAATGGAGTCTTCCGCTGACCCATACGATCTCTTATGTCATGGAAGGATTACTCGAATCCGAACGGATCCTCGGCGGAATACGTTATCTCGGCGCTGCCGGCAAGACTGCCGAACGATTATTGAATATTTACGACTCATTAGGCTTTATGCCGGGCGAGTTCGATAGTTCCTGGCAAACGACGGCCAATTATAGCTGCGTCACCGGTAATGCCCAGATCGCCGGAGTTTGGCTCCTCATCTATCGGTTCTCACGCGACAGGCGTTATCTCAACGCCGCGATCAGGCTCAACAATGAGGTCAAGGCGACACAGCGGTTACGTTCGGCGCATCCCGGAGTCCGTGGCGGCATCAAGGGATCGCAACCGATCTACGGACGCTATACCCCATATACGTATATCAATTGGGGCGCTAAGTTCCTCGCCGATTCATTAATGCTTGAAGAACGAGCGCTGGTCGAGGGCGAGGAGGGGATCAAGGGATCTCAAAAAGGAAAATTGATCGAGTTTGCCAGTTATCGGGAGGTCTCGACCCGAGCAATCAACGAGTAGCGTGATCAGGGAAGATGGTTCGATGAGCCAACTTATCGAACCATGGGTTGTTCATTAGATGTTCTAAAGGTGGTGTTGGAATGGCGCAAGCGAAGGGAGCAGTAAGCAATAACAGACCGGGACAGCCGGGCCAGGCGGCGCGGGTACCTGCCGGTCGAGCCGGAATCTTACGGGGCAGGGATATGCTCTGTTTCAGTCACGACTGGAACGGCGATCCATTGTCTAAAACTCATCTCATGAGGTTGCTGTCGCGTGATAACCGGATCTTGTGGGTCAATTCGATCGGTTACCGGATGCCGACCGCTTCCAAGGCCGACCTCGGCCGCGCATTCAAAAAGCTGGCCGCCGCGACCAACCCCATGACGGAGCCTGAACCCAATATTTTTGTCCTCAATCCGCTCGCCATTCCGGCCTACGGCAACCCGAGTGTCAGAGCTTTCAATCGGAAATTCCTCTGCTGGCAGGTCAAGCGGGCGATGAGCAAGCTCGGCTTTCAACATCCGATCAATTGGGTCTTCAATCCCGCGGCGGGCGTGATCGCCGGTGAATTGAATGAAGCATCGGTGATCTATTACTGCGTCGATGAATATACGGCGTTCACCGGTGTCGCGTCGGCTTCGCTGGCAGCGGTCGAAGAACAATTGCTCCAGCGCGCAGATCTGGTGATCGTCTCCGCCGATCGGCTCTATCAATCCAAAGCCCCGCTCAATCCTCGCACGGTGCTTGTGCAGCACGGCGTGGATTACACCCATTTTCGTAAAGCGCTCAATCCTGCGACGGAGATGCCGGCAGAGATCGCCAAGTTGCCGCACCCGGTCATCGGATTCCATGGATTGATCGCCGATTGGGTCGACGTCGAGCTCATGGCTCAAGTCGCCGAACATTTCTCTAAAGGGTCGATGGTTATTGTCGGCAAGAGCACAACCGATATTTCAGCCCTCGAGCGGCTGCCGAATGTTCACCTGCTGGGGCGTCAACCCTACGCCTCACTGCCGGCCTTCTGTAAAGGTTTCGATGTCGCCCTCAATCCGTTCCGAATTAACGAGCTGACCTTGAATGCCAACCCGCTGAAGGTCCGTGAATACCTGGCTGCCGGATTACCGGTGGTCTCGACCGCGATCCCCGAGGTCATGAAGATAGATCTCTGCCGCATTGGCTCCGATCGGCGATCGTTTATCCGTGAGATTGAGTTGGCGCTCGCAGATCCGGGCCCCACCCCCGAGCGAAGCGATGCCGTCCGCGGCGAGAGCTGGGAAGCTCGCCTCGAGGAAATCTCCGGACATCTGGCCGCATTGGATTAGAGGACGCAAACTAGAGAAATGAAATTTGAATGCTGAATTAGAACCAGTGGTATTGTAACATCCGGCGGGACGGCCATGTGTTACTCTATTACTATCTGTTACCTGATATCTTTGAATATTGCTGAATATTGCTGAATATTGCTGAATATTACTGGATATTGCTGAATATTGCTGGATATTAAAGATAACAGGTCTATCGATCTTACTCGATCCCAATTGATTTGATTTGGTATCCCCCATCGGTAGGAGCGACAACGCTGGAAATTGATTGGCTGATATTAGAGATGTGGTACTGATCCGCAAGTCCGCCGGCAATATCAGGGCTGGTGATTTCCAGACCATTGAATGCCTAGGGGAATTTTAAGGTAAAACCTCTTTACCATTTATGATTTGTTGTTAATGGATTAGAGCAACCAGGAGATGATGATAAATAATAAATGGAAAAAGAGTAACGGCGATGCCTCAAAAGATGTATCTAGGTACTTAATGCCAGTTTTTGAAATGGAATCCCCGTACTCTCAGGGGGAAACAAATTCGGATGCCTTGGCTTCTTTTTGGAACTATAAAGTTAGATGCTGAGTATATTTTATGACTAGGTGTCAAAACTTGGTTGCCAAAGCAGCTAACAATCTTTGTAGAAGTTAAGGCGGCAAAGAGGAAAAACTGAGAGGGTTTGTCCATGCCAACTTACTATGGAGGTGCCTTGTGAAATCTCTGAGGAGAGGTGAATTGAAAAAATTAGTACTCTTTCTAGCGCTGTTACCGGTTGCCGTTAATTGTCGGCTGATGCCTTTTAGTGGGGCAAAGGTGAGCATCTGGACCAATAGTATCGCCATGCCCGTCTATTCCGTCTCGGCGGCGACTGCCAGCGAGCCAGAGCTTCCGAGATTTTATCTCAACACAACCTACGTTGCGCCGACGAAAGCGCCTCGAGTTGTCAACGCTGGAGACGATCTGCAGGCAGCGATCAACGCCGCCCAGCCGGGCGATGTTTTAACCCTGCAGGCCGGCGCGACCTTTACCGGCAATTTCGTATTTCCGGCAAAGTCGGGAGCCGATTGGATCATCATTCGCACCTCGACGCCCGACAGCGCTTTTCCGGCGCCGGGGACGCGGGTCGGTCCGGTGAACGCGAGTTTGATGCCCAAGATCGTGACTAATAACGATCTGCCTGCGATTGCGACAGCCAGTGGGGCCCATAACTATCGATTTATCGGAATCGAATTTACGGTCGGGCCGCTCGTCACCAACAACTTTAACCTGATCCAGTTGGGAAACGACGAGACCTCGTTGAACGATCTGCCGCATGATCTGATCTTCGACCGCGTCTATGCTCACGGCAATCCCACCGTCAACTTGCGGCGCGGCATTATGATGAACAGCGCCTCAACTGCAGTCATCGACTCCTACATCTCGGATTGCCACGAAAACGGCGCCGACTCTCAAGCGCTCGCCGGTTGGAACACGCCGGGGCCGCTCAAAGTCGTCAATAACTATCTGGAAGCCGGAAGTGAAAACTTCTTGTTGGGAGGCGCCGATCCGACGATCCTCAACCTCAATCCTTCGGATATCGAATTTCAGCGTAACTACTGCGCCAAGCAGCTTTCCTGGCATGAAGGCGAGCCGAACTATACCGGGGTCAAGTGGCAGGTCAAAAACCTCCTCGAACTCAAGAACGCCCAGCGGGTTCTCATCAATGGCAATCTCTTTGAATATAACTGGGCGGAGGCGCAGTCGGGATTTGCCATTCTCTTTACGGTCCGCAACCAGGGAGGTCGCGCGCCATGGTCGGTGGTTCAGGATGTCACTTTTACCAATAACATCGTGCGTCATAGTGGGTCCGGGGTCAACATCAGCGGATACGATGATGATTTCCCGAGCGCCCAGACGGCGCGGATCAAAGTTAGAAATAACCTCTTTGATGATATCAACGGCCCACGCTGGAGCAACGCCGATGGCAGATGGCTGCAGATCGTCGGCGGACCGGACGACGTCACGATCGATCACAACACCTCTTTCCAGACCGGCCACGTCGCAATCGCCGACGGGACACCCGCGGCCCAACAGTTCGTCTTTACCAATAACCTCGCGCCAAGCAATGCCTATGGATTCTTCGGCAGCGGCGTCGGAAGCGGAAACCCGGCTCTCGAGTTCTATTTCCCGGGCGCAGTCTTCACCAGAAACGTGATTGTGGGTGGAGATAAGACGATTTATCCGACCGATAATTTCTTCCCCGCCGGATTTGACACCGTTCAGTTCGTTGATCAGGCCAACGGGAATTATCGGTTAGCATCGACCAGTCCATACAAGAATGCCGGGACCGATAGCAAAGATCTCGGATGCGATATCGATGCCATCAACTCGGCGATCGGTGGAATCGGCGCCATCGCGAATGTTTCAGCGGCGAGCTACTTCAGCGATTCTCTCGCGATCGATTCGATCGCTGCTGCCTTCGGTTCGGGACTGTCATCCACGACATTGCCCGCTCCGGGCACGCCGCTTCCGACAACGCTCGGCGGAACTAGCATTAAGATCACAGACAAGTTCAATGTCGTCTGGGATTGTCAGTTGTTCTATGTCTCGCCGACACAGATCAACTATCTGGTTCCTCCCGTTTCGGCTCAGGGGGCGGCTCAGGTCTCCGTGCTCAACGGCGGCTCGGTGGTGGCCAGCGGGACCATTCAGATCTCCGCCGTCGCTCCCGGCTTCTTCACGGTCGATGCAAGCGGTGGAGGGCTGCCGACCGCAACCGTCCTGCGCGTCAGAAACGGCGAGGAGATCTATGAGCCGATCGTTCGTTTTGATACCGAGCAGAACAAGATGGTCGCCGTACCGATCGACCTCGGCTCGGAGTCCGACCGAGTCTTCCTGAATCTCTACGGATCCGGTTTCAAGAACCGCTCGGCGCTTTCCAATGTGGTGGCCAAGATCGGAGGCATTGACAGTCAGGTGGTTTATGCCGGACTACAGGGCTTTTATGCCGGATTGGACCAGATGAACGTTCTGCTGCCACGAGACCTCATTGGCCGCGGTGACGTCGATATCGATGTGACCGTCGATGGAAAGGCGGCGAACAAGGTTCGGGTCAATATTAAATGAGCGATGTGCATAAGTCCGCTCCTTAGCGGCGAGGTAACTTGAGCTCCGGTTCTTCGAACACCGGAACCGGAGCTGACAGCAAGCCATCCTGGTGTCAACGGCAGTTGAATTGGGTTTCTCGGAGATTCAACCGTCGTTGACACCGCACAACCCAAGTCATTTAACCGCAACTCGGCAATGACTTCGCCAGACTTGGGATTTATGCACCACTATCAATTCGATGGGGTCGATGATGGGGTCGATGATTGGGTGAAGATGCTTGGTCTTTAACCGGCGAGACGGCAACCTTGCTGCTCAAGCTGTCATCCAAGCCGGCACACTCAAGTATACTCGGGGCACACTCGGGCATGATTCGAGCCTAACTCGGGAATGACGATGATCGTTGATGATCATCGTCAATATTCCTTGTTCTTCCTGCGGCGGTCTGGCAGGCCGTTTGCAAGCAGGATGATTGACAAGCCGCAGAGGGCTTGGCGATTCTATTTCTGGAATTAAGAGATATTTCTCATATGAGCAAATTGAATGTCCAAACTCTCTCCGGGGTTGAAGGACTCAGCCAGTTGCGCGAAGAATGGCAGGAGTTATTTACTGCAGCCTCTGCCACGCCTTTTCTCTCGTGGGAGTGGATCAGCACATGGTACAAATGGTTTGGCCAGGATAAGACTCCACTCTTGCTCACCGTTCGCGACAACGACCGCTTGATTGGCTTGCTTCCCCTGGGTGAAGAGCACCAAGTTACCACCCGTTTTGGCCCACGCGCGCACCGGTTATCTGTGCTCGGCGAACCGCAGGGCGCCCCGGATTATCTAGACGTGATTTCATTACCTGGACGCGAGCGGGAATGTGCCACCGCCATCTTCGATCATCTCTCGCGGTCGGGCCTCTTTGACCTGCTCGAACTGGATTCGTTTGCCGCGGATTCGCCCAGCCTCACTTCATTGATGCATCTTTTCGGCAACCGCGCGGATTTCGAGTATCGATTGACTCCGCTCTATGTCTGCCCGCGCATCAATTTGGAGCACGTGAACAGGGGACAAGAGGCCTCCGAGATCCTCGCGGGGTTTCGGCGCGCGAAATATTTCAGGTATTGTCAGCGACGGTTGCTGTCGCGCGGCGGCTTTGAACATCGCATGGTGAAGGATCCCCATGACGTCGGTGCGGCCTTCGAGCGCTTCATGCACCTCCACGAAACGCGCTGGTCAGGCGACGGCGGCTCGGCCGCGTTGGGCGATGAGATGCAACGCGCCTTCCATCGCGATCTGGTCGTTCAGCTGGCCACCGCCGGCTTGATCCGTTTCGATGAGTTATGGGTCAATGATCTGTGCTGGGCCTCGCTCTATACTCTGAGCAACGGCAAAACAACTTATCTCTATTTGACAAGTTATGATCCGGTCTGGAAAGAGCACAGCCCCGGATTTGTGGTGATCGGTCTTTCGATTGCCGAGGCGGTCCGCCAGGGGCATCGGTTTTATGATTTCTTGCGCGGAGACGAACCCTACAAATATGACTGGACTAATGATGCCCGGATGACCGTGGCCGCACAGATTAGTAACCGCAGTTCAGCCGCGCGCCTGACTCTCGCCCAAGAGCATCTTAAACAAACGGCACGAGCTTTGCTGCCTGATCGAATCAAGAAGGAGTGGAGACGCATCGTGGCCGGTTCCGCCAAGGCAGAAGATGCCGAAGCGGCCCCTGCAACTCCTTCCCAAACCATTTCGGATGCCGGCCCGACGGCGGTCATCTCACAATAATGAGTAACTGGAAAAATACGGTCATTCAGAATTTCGTTTAGTTATAGTCTAGGATTCAGAAATTGTCTGAGAAAGAGGTGGATGGTACGGTGTCAGAAACGATGACCAAAGTTATCAGCAAGACCATGAGTAGCGCAGCTGCCGTGAGAGAAATGGCGGGGAGCGTGCTGTTCGTTTGTGATTCTTTTCCGCCGAGCATGGAGATGGGCGCGCGCACTTGTTCGCAGATTGCGCGTTACCTCAAGCTGTATGGTTGGGATCCAACTATTCTGACAGTGCAAGAAAAGTATATCGAAGAGCACTATCGCGAACGCAAAGATACCCTTGCGGAGTATGGATTGTCGGACTCAATTGTGAGGGCCGGGTTATTGCCGCACCCGCTCGATTTCTACCGCTGGATCAAATTACGTTTCGGCTCCGGTCATTCCGAGACCGGGGTGGCCGCGACCGGGGCGGGCGGGACGGGGGCGGATCGATCCGCAACCGGCAATCACGAACCGGTGGTCAGCGAACTACCGGAAGATGGGGAGGGCGGATTGCGCCGGTGGTTGATCTCGGTCCTGGGGATCCCGGATTTTTTCATCGGTTGGTTGATTCCGGCCACGATCGCGGGTTTGCAGACGATTCGACGGACCAACGCCCAGGTGATCTTCTCGTCCGCCCCCTATTTCACCGATCATCTCGTCGGAATGGCGCTCTCGCGGCTCTCGGGGCTGCCGTGGGTTGCGCATTTCCGCGATCCTTTCGTCGCCGGAGCTGCTCCTTGTTACCTCAGAACCAGTACCTCGGTGCGGCTCAATCGAATGTTGGAGCGGATGGTGATCAGCCAGGCTGACCGCGTGGTGTGCGTGACCGAGGAACACGCCGATGCCTTGCGCGAGGCTTATACCCATTGCGCCGCCGACAAATTTCTCGCCGTGCCCAATGGGTTCGACGGCGAAGAATGGAAAGACCTCGAGACCGAACGCGGGAATCCCGCACAGAAGGCCGATCGCAGCAACGGCAAATTCCGGATCATGTATGCCGGTAAGTTATACGTTCAGCGCAGCCCGCTGCCGCTCTTCCGCGCGCTGCGCAAGATGATCGATGCCGGTGAAATCCGCTCCGATCAGGTCCAGGTCGATCTGGTCGGATGGTGTGAAACCAGTGAAGGGCGCAGCATCGAGGATCTGATCACAGAGACGAGGTTGAACGATTGCGTCAAGATCGTCGGACCTCTCTCTCGTCCCAACACCTTACGACAGATGATGAACTCGGATTTGCTCCTCTTGCTGGCCGAAGGTTGGACGACGCAGATCCCAGGTAAGACCTACGAATACATCAAGGCCGGACGCCCCATTCTGGCGCTCACGTCGAAAGGCGCGCTGGCGAATTTCATCAAGCGCACGAAGAGCGGTTGGGCGGTCGATCCAGCTCAGGATGAGGCGATCTTGACGGCCGTTCGCGAATCTTACCGCCAGTGGAGATCGAATGAGGTCACCAGTGTCGCCGATCCGGCAGTCGTGGCGGGATATGACCGGCGCCTCACGACTCGCCGATTGTGTGATCTGTTTGACGAACTGGCTGATTCAAGGCAGAAAAATAGTTGAGGTGAGAGCTAACTTTAAATGTCAAATTTAAGCGTTGATCAAGTTGACTCAAAGACCGATCTTTCAGCATTTGAGCTGATCAAAGAACCCCACGGTCTGATCGAAGCGGCCGATGGCTGGCAACGGCTCGAAGCCTTCGCCAACAGCCCGACTCAACATTTCATCTGGTCGCAAGCAGCGGCCGAATCTTTCGAGACGGCCGACAGATTGCAGATCGTCCTCTCCGGCTCTCCTCAAAATCCGACGGCCATCGCCCCACTGGTCAAAGGCCGCGAAGATGCGGCGCGGCTCGAAATGCTGGGCCTCTCGGAGCTGACCGAGCCTGAAGATTTTATTCATGCCGGTGCGGACGCGTTGGAGGATCTGGCGCAAACTCTGGCTGCCCTCAAGATGGCGATAATGCTGGAGCGGACGCCCGCCGACTCGCCTTTGATCGGCGCCATTAAGGAGGCCTATCGAAGCCGTGGAATAGTTCACACTGCTCCGGCGTTGGGATGCCCATATATCGAACTCGATGAGGGCTGGCGCGATCCTTTACAAAAGTTCAATGCCGGGCGCCGCTCCGATTTTCGGCGGGCATCACGAAACGCCGAGAAGTTCGGCGAAGTCAGCTTCGAGATCTGTTCTCCCGCGCCGCACGAGGTCGCGCCGCTGGTCGAAGAAGCTTTCCGCGTGGAGGCCGGCAGCTGGAAAGGGGAAGAAGGCTCGGCTCTGGCGATTGACGCCAGACGCGGAGGTTTCTACCGGCGCTATGCCTTGCTGGCCGCGCAAAAGGGCATCCTCAAACTATGTTTCCTGCGAGTTAATGGCCAGGCGATCGCCATGCAATACGCGGTCGAATGCCACGGCCGGTTCTGGCTCTTGAAGATCGGTTATGACGACCAGTATTCACGTTGCTCGCCGGGCAACCTGCTCATGCTCCATACGCTCGGCTATGCCGCTGAAAAAGGATTGCTCTCATACGAATTCCTGGGCACCGCCGCGCCGTGGACTCAGGTCTGGACAAATGCGCTGCGTGAATGCGTCTTGATTCGCGCCTATCCGGCCAGCCGTTCGGGAATAACGACGTTTGCTGTTGATGCCTCGAAATCGGCGTTTGGTAAATTGAAGAGACTGTCTTCGAGGTAATAAGCGATGGGTAACATTTTCAAAAATATCGTTTGGGCCGGATGGAATCAAGTGGCGAAATTGGCCGGCCGTTCATACGTCGCGGGTTCGGAGCTGAGTGAAGCGCTGGAGGCCTGCCGCAAATTTGCGAACAACGGATATACCGGAACGATCTGTTACTGGAATGCCGATGCGGATGAACCGCGCTTCGTCGCCGATCAATACCTCGCCGCACTCGATGACCTCACGCAAACAGAACTCGACTGTTATCTTTCAATCAAAACCCCGGCGCTCGGTTTTTCTCACCCGTTGATGGCGGAAATTATCGAGAAAGCTAAAGCGACGAGAGTCCGTCTCCATTTCGATTCGCACGCACCAGAACAGGCCGATCAAACCCTTGATCTGCTTGCCGCCTCCCTTCCTCGTTTTTCACGGCTCAGTCTGACCCTCCCCGGTCGCTGGCGCCGCAGTCTGCGCGATGCGGATTGGGCCTGCAAATTGGGTCTCACGGTACGAGTCGTGAAAGGACAGTGGGCCGATCCGGATGACCCGGAGATCGACATGCGGGAAGGTTTTCTTAACGTGATTGATCGATTGGCCGGCCGGGCCAGTCATGTCGCCGTCGCCAGTCATGATGCTCCGCTCGCGAGCGAAGCCCTCCATCGATTGCGCGCAGCCGGAACTTCCTGTGAATTGGAGTTACTCTTTGGCTTACCTTTGTATGAGTCGGTGAGAGCCGCCCTCGAGGCGGAAGTCCCCGTTCGCATCTACATCCCATACGGAGATGCCTGGGTTCCATATTGCCTCTCGCAGATTAAGAAGAATCCGAGGATGCTGAAATGGGTAGTTCAAAGCGCACTATTTGGCCGCCAACTGGTGCTGCTTGATGCTAATCGTTTATCGGTAAAGTAATAACAATGTAATATTAGGAAATGGTTACAATAAGGAGTTGCGATGAACCTCACCCCCATCAAAGCGATGCTTAAGGCGATCTTGGGGCCTTATTACGAAGTTATTAAGGATTATATCCTTTTTCCAATGTATGACGTCATCGCCGATTTATGGACGCCGGATGAAAACTTGTTTATTCCGTATCTGATCATGTCTATTCTGATCTCATATCCGGTTTATCGAACTCAGATCGCCGCGGGAGAGTCCGGCTCGCTCCGACACTTCTTGCGGTTTCTTATTCCGGCACGGATTTATAAACACAAATCGGCGATCCTCGATTACAAGTTTTATATTGTTAATTCGTATGTTTCCAAGATCCTCTTCGGTTGGATCCTGATTGGTTCGAGCAACCTGATCGGCAGTTCGATCAACTCGACGCTCAACCATGTCTTGGGCAAACCAGGCCCGCAATGGCAACCGACCGCCACCTCGAGAATCGTCTATACGCTGCTCATCGTCGTCGTCTTTGATCTTGGCGCGTACCTCGCCCATTACCTCGAACACCGAATCCAGGTGCTCTGGGAGTTCCATAAAACGCATCATTCGGCGGAGGTCCTGACGCCGATCACCACATTTAGAAATCATCCGGTCGACGAGGTCCTCGAGAATATTTTCATCTCGGTCTTCGTCGGATCGCTGACGGCGGTCTTCTCCTATCTCTATCCGAGCGGAATCGAACAGTACAAGATTATTAATGTGAGCGTCCTCATGTTCTTGTATTTCTTCGTGGCGAATCTGTTGCACTCGCATGTTTGGCTCTCTTATGGTTGGGTGCTCAACCATATCTTTTATAGCCCCTGCATGCATCAGATTCACCACAGCTCAGAGCAGAGACATTTCGATTGTAACTTCGGGCGGGTCTTTTCAGTCTGGGACAAAATCTTCGGTACTTTGTACGTTCCACGTGAAAAGGAAGAGTTACGTTATGGTATTTCAAATAATGAGCATCTGGCATTCACCAGTGTCTGGAGCTGTTATTTTGTGCCTTTTAAGAAAGCGTTTGCTCATTTGAAGCCGCAGAGTTCCGAATTAAATACCACTGTCATCAATGACTCGAAAGACGTTCTATGATCCGGCTCATCTTTCGCGGTGATCGAAATCACGATCTCGGAGTGGTGGCCGGTGGGTTTGAAAAGAGATGAGACAAGACCATTCACAAATTTTTCTCCACATTCGCCGAATTGGGAACAACTATGCCACCATCGGCGAAACGATCGGAATGCGAGGCCACAAGATCGGTGGTCCGCGATCCCAGACGGACGACGGGATCTTCGTTGAGTGGTTGTGGGACGGAGACAAGTTACAGGTTCGCAACGACAGATATGGAATGCAACCGCTCTTCTATTTCGCGGATGAGAATCAGGTTGCGATCTCCAATTCAATCTTGCGGCTGCTGGAGGCGGGCGCGTCGCGCGAATTGGATGATGCCGCGTTGGCGGCCGCTCTCCGGATCGGCTTCTTTCTTGGCGAAGACACTCCATTTCGCGCGATCCGGGCCATCCCTCCTCAGGCCACGCTTGAGTGGCGCGACGGCCGGCTCAAGATGACCGGTGGGATCACGATCGCGCCGCGGCGAGAGATGAGTCGGAAAGCCGCGATGGAGGCGTATATCGATCTCTTTCGCGCGGCGATTAAGCGCCGTCCTCCGAGCCATCATCCGGTGATCGTTCCGCTCAGCGGAGGACGAGATTCGCGCCATATTGTCCTCGAACTCTGCCATCAAGGCATCCGCCCACATCATTGCGTGACCGCGCGCAGCTTTCCCTGGCCGGTGATCAAGACCGAATGCGAGGCTGCTTCTCAATTATGTCAGTCATTGGGATTGCGGCAGATCACGCTCGATCAACCGGAATCCCGGCTGGAGGCCGAGATCAGGAAGAACCTCATGACGGATTTTTGCGCCTTTGAGCATTCCTGGTTCGGGGTGGTCGCTGACTATTTGAAAAACCATGCGGGGACTGTTTACGACGGCATCGGCGGAGACGTCTTATCGGCGGGGCTCTTCCTGACAAAAGAGCGGATCGAGCATTTTGAGCGGGAGCGTTTCGCCGAGTTGGCGGATGACCTCTTTCCCGCGACAAGCGATCGGGCGATTCTGCGGTTGCTCCGTCCGGAGCTGGCTCGCCGATTCAATCGCGAAGTGGCCTTTGAACGTTTTAAGGTTGAATGCCGTCAGCATCTAGCGGCGGCCAATCAGGTTGGCTCTTTTCACTTTTGGAATAGGACCCGCCGGCTGATCGCGCTGTGCCCCTATGGGATGTTGCGGGATGTTCCCGAAGTCTTCAGCCCGTATCTCGATCGTGAGCTTTTCGATCTGCTCGCTTCTTTGCCGGCGCGGCTCTTTGCCGATTATACGTTTCATACCGAAACCATTAAATTGGCCTACTCTGAATACGCGGAGATTCCATTCGCCGAGAGCCGTCACAGCGATGAAAACTATCAAGAACATTATCAACAGCTGGCGAGAGAGACCATTCGCTACTTGCTGCAGACGGGGGGCAGAAGGTGGATGCGCGGAAGATATTTGATTCCGCGGTTGATCCGCCCCCTGATCTTCTCCGGCGATTCGACCAATGTCGAATGGCTGGCGACATCGGCGTTATACTACGCCCAACTATCGGAAGTAGCAGAAGAGAGTCCGGTCGTTTAACCCGGCCGTAATTTAATTGAGTTTTTATGGTAACAATGGTTCGAAGAAAAGATGATTGGGAGGAGACGCTTCCCAGTCTGTGGGTTGAGCAGCCGGTTCGGCTCAAATATCTCTTGGGTGAGTTCCCACTCTTTACCGTCAAGTTTCCGGCGTTGGTGTTCGATGCGCATTTTACAACTCTGACGACCAATCTGGATGAAACGAATCCACCGTTCTCAAAATTCTCGCGCGCGCACGAGGCCATTTTGATTCGTTCCCACCCGGTTGACGGCGATCTCTCCCGGCTGGATTTTTCGTCGCGAGCGATTCGTTATGTGCCGACGCAGTATCATCATTATTATATCGACCTCCGAGGTACTTTTCAGGATTACCTCGGCAAGTTTTCGGGCAAGTCCCGCTCGACCCTCCAACGAAAGGTCCGGAAGTTCGCCGAGCACTGTGGCGGTGAGATTCAATGGCGCGAGTTTCGCAGTTTGGAGGAGATGGAAAAGTTTTACGACCTCGCGCGCGAGGTCTCGAAGAAGACCTACCAGGAAAAATTGTTGGACGCGGGGCTGCCCGAGAGCGCGGCATTCCAGCAAGAGCTATTAGATCTGGCTGCCCGTAACGCGGTGCGCGGCTACCTGCTCTTTTTTGGTGATAGACCGATCGCCTATCTTTATTGCCCGATGAAGGACGGCATCCTCTTTTATCGCTATCTTGGTTATGATCCCGAATTTCGAGAGTGGTCGCCTGGAACGGTTTTACAGCACCTGGTTTTAGAAAGGCTCTTTGCCGAGGGCGGTTTTCGAATGTTCGATTTTACCGAGGGGCAAGGTCAGCACAAGGAATTTTTCTCGACCGGGAACATGCGGTGCGCGGATATTTATTATCTCCGCCCAACAATCCGCAATCTGCTCTATTTGGCTTTGCATACCTCTCTCAGCTACGTCTCGAAGACGACCGTTAAGGTGTTGGATCGGATCGGGCTCAAAGCCCGGATCAAGAAATTGATCAGGTTGAAGGGATAAATGATCAAAATAGTTAAAAAACAGGCGCTCAAAAGTCTCAAGCACTGCGGCCTTTTTTCTCTGGTTAAGAACAGTAAATGGCGCCGCCAGCGGCTCTTGATCCTGGCTTACCACGGAATCTCTCTTGAAGACGAGCACCAGTACGACCCCGAGCTATTTATGCACCCGGATTATTTCAGGTCGAGATTACAGTTACTTAAAAAGCACGGGTGTGCGGTCTTGCCGCTGGGAGAAGCTGTTCGACGGCTCTACGTTGATGATCTGCCCCAGAATTGTGTGGCCATCACGTTCGATGACGGCTTCTACGATTTTTACAAGTGCGCTTATCCGGTCATCGACGAATTTAAATTTCCCGTAACTCTTTACCTGACGACTTATCATGTCTATCACAACCGGCCGGTCTTTAATGTCATCTGTCCCTACATTTTGTGGAAGGGGCAGCAGATGACTCTCGACCTCAAAAAGGTCACCGGGCAAGAGGGAAGAGTCGATTTATCGACATCCGGCGCCCGCCTTGATGTCGTAACTAAAATTGCGCACTTCGTTGAGCAGAATAAGTTGTCCTCGGAGGAGAAAGACGGAATCGCAGCCAACCTGGCGAAACAGCTTAAGATCGATTACGATGCGCTCCTTGCCAAACGGATCATGAACCTGCTGACGCCTCAAGAGGTGCAGCAGCTGGCAAGCAAGGGAGTAGATATTCAACTGCATACTCATCGTCATCGGACGCCGCTCGACCACGGATTATTTCGGAGAGAGGTCGAGGATAACTGGAATAGCATCCGATCGATGACCGGGTTATCCGCATTACACTTCTGTTACCCGAGCGGTGAGTATGACCTGGGTTTTCTCCCCTGGCTTGAAGAGATGGGTATTGCCTCTGCCACAACCTGCGATCCGGGATTGGCATCGACGAGCGATCATCACTTATTACTACCGAGATTTATTGATACCTCTTTGCAATCGCCGATTGAGTTCGAGGCATGGCTGAGCGGTATCACCGCATTCTTACCAAGCAGATACAAGAACAATAATTGACTGCTTGAGCGGATTTTAAAGTGTGAAAAATAACAAATAGAATGGGCTTGGCATAGCTGACCCGTGATAAACGAAGAGTTTTTATTGACGAACTCTTCAAATATAATTGACCAAGCGAGAGGCAGTTCATGGGCCCTAAATAATAGCGGTTACTGTGAAAGGTGGCTATATCTTTGGAGGTGTTTAATGAGACAGGATATGGTGAGTGAGAAAGATAGACAGATAGATGGGCTGGTTAAGAAGCGATTGGTATGGATCCTGATTGGAATTGGCCTACTCGCATTCGTACTGCGGCTTCTTTATATCATCAAATCGCAAGAATACCTGAATATGAACGCTGATGAGATGCAGCGAGCGGCGATCTCTTTAGCGAAAAACGGGTACATCGGGGATATTTTCGTTGGCTCGCCAGGTAAATCGGCGCACGTCGCACCGATGTATGCCGCTATTCTCGGCTGTATCTACTACATCTTCGGTTGGAATACCGTCGCGGGGCGATTTGCTCAAGATGTGAGCGCGGCAATCATCACGTCCATTGGAATTGGGCTGTTGCCGCTGATAGCCATGAAGGCTAAATTTTCCGTGAAGACCGGATTGATTGCTGGAATCGTGATGGCATTGTTTCCACTCAACCTTTGGGCGGAGACATCGGGAATCTGGGAACAACCCTATGCCGCGCTCATGCTGCTCGGTTTGCTCTGGACATTCATTGTGCTTCACAATGAAGAATGGTCTCGCCGGCGGACGGTGATCCAGACGGGGATCTTTGTGGGAGCAGCGGCGCTGCTCAGTCCATCATTGTTGCCGGCGGTGATCATCATGTTCTTCGGTGAGTTCGTCATGCAAACGGGCCGCAGGAAAGAGATCATCCTGAATGGGGCGCTCATTTTTGCCATCTCCCTGGTCATGGTCACCCCCTGGATTATCCGGAACTATTACGCGCTTGGCGGATTCATTCCGGTTCGAAGCAATTTCGGTCTGGAACTGGCGATCGGAAATAATCCGAAAGCTACGGGTAAGACGTTCATTACGTCGTCTGACGATCCGGACAGCCCGGCCTACAACATGCATCCCAATTCGAGTAACAAAGAACGAGCCAGAATGACGGAGTTGGGCGAACTGGCTTACATGAAAGAGAAACAACATCAGGCTGTTCAATGGATGAAAGAGAATCCGGGAAGGGCTGCCGAACTGGTCGTCAAACGTTTCAGGCTCTTTTGGTTTCCTCCCATCGACGAATGGACCAGCGCTTCACCGTATCGTCTTTACAAGTCGCTCGCCTTCACTCTGATCAGTTTGTGGATGTTCATTGAGGTCATTAAGCTCTTTCTCTTCCAGCATCCCTATAAGTGGTTGCTCTCAGCGGCTGTGATCGGCCCGAGCCTGATCTATATGGTGACTCACGCCGATACCAGATACCACTATCCGGTATTTGGCTTGTCTCTGCTGTTCGCCTGTAATGTCACGATGTGGGCCTGGGGCTTTACTCGAGACGTCATCAGGTCGCGGGCGCGAGGAGGGGTGGAATTGCCCAATTCAGCTTAGTCTCTGAGATCGCTGGGCGAGGGCGATCGGCGAAAAGCGGCCACCAACGCGAACAGCCCGATCAGGAGCGGTTACTCCAATTTCGGGCTTTGCTCCATCGAAGACCACCGATCGATGGATTGAGAGATGGTACATGGATTTGACATCCGTGTACCATTCGCCTTTCATGCCTTAGATTGTTTGGTAATCTATTGATCATTGTCCGGTGTAACGCTTATGAGAATTCGATTAACAATTACCGTTATTCTCCTCTCGGTCTGGTCGTTTCAGAGGATGCCTGAGGATTCGTTAATCACCGCGGCCCTGACCGGCAGCGCCTCCTCGGCAAGTTCGGCGGCAAATGACCCGGAGCTTCCGCGAACCTATCTCAACACCGACGTCAGTCCATCGGATGGGCGCGTGATCGCCGTCGCCAAAGGAGGCGATCTGCAAGCCGCGCTCAATCAAGCGCAGCCCGGTGATGCCATCACCTTGCCTGCCGGCGCGGTCTTCAAAGGGAACTTTGTGCTCCCCAAGAAGTCCGGGACGAAATGGATCGTCATCCGGACCTCGACGGCCGAGACGAGCTTTCCCGCCGCGGGGACGCGAATTGGTCCGAAAGATTCCGGAGCGATGCCGAAATTGGTCAGTCCCAACAGCGACCCGGTGATTAAAACGGCCGTGGGCGCGCATCATTATCGATTTATCGGCATTGAATTCGGCGTTGCGCCGGGAGTAGACATTTACAATTTGATTTCATTCGGAGATGAAGAGACGGCTCTCTCTCAGTTGCCGCACGACCTCATCATCGATCGCTGTTATTTGCATGGTAATGCCACCGGCGGCGCGCGACGAGGCATCATGATGAACAGCGCCTCGACGGCAGTGATCGACTCATACTTGTCCAACTTTCACGAAGTTGGGGCCGACTCTCAAGCCATTGCCGGGTGGAACGGATCAGGACCATTCAAGATCGTCAATAACTACCTTGAGGGGGCCGGAGAGAACTTTCTGCTAGGTGGCGCGGACCCAACGATTCGGGACCTCGTGCCATCAGATATCGAATTTCGTCAGAACATCTGTTCCAAACCTCTCAGTTGGAAACGCGGGCATGCAAGCTACGCCGGAACCAAATGGTCGGTCAAAAATCTATTTGAGCTGAAGAATGCGCAGCGTGTCCTGGTCGATGGCAACATCTTTGAATACAACTGGGCGGAAGGGCAGGATGGCATGGCCATTCTCTTCACCCCGCGAAATCAGGGCGGTAAGTCGCCCTGGTCGGTGGTTCAGGATGTGACTTTCATCAATAACACGGTCCGGCATTCAGGCGGCGGGGTCAACATTTCGGGGCCGGACAATGAGGCGGGTCCCAGTCTTCCGGGGCGCCGAATCCTGATCCGGAACAATCTCTTCGAGGACATCAATGGACGCCAATGGGGCAGTCCGAACGAACCGGCGGACGGAGAGTTCCTCCAGATTCTCGGCGGGGCAGAGAACATCACAGTCGAATACAATACGGCTTTTCAATCGGGCAACATCTTGATGACGGACGGGAAACCGAGCCCCGGATTGATCTTTCGCAATAACATCGTGCCGCATAACAATTACGGTGTGATCGGCACGGATTATGGTTCGGGGACTTCAACCCTCAATCGATATTTCAAGCCTTATGTCTTTCAAAAGAACGTGATCATCGGCGGGGAAGCCTCATCTTATCCGAGCGGAAATTACTTCATCGGGTCATTCAATCAGGTGGGCTTCGTCAATATGGCGGGAGGCGATTACCGTCTATCGGCCAAAAGCCAATATCGCAATGCGAGTACGGACGGGAAAGACATCGGATTTACCGACGTCCAGGCGGCCAAGAAGCTGTCTCAAAACTGAATCGTTCAGCCGATTGAAAGAGATCAAGTCCCAGCCAGGTCAAGGTTTGTCAAGGCCGCTAGCTTGACGATCCACGGCCCCCCACTTAAACTCTTCTCTTAGAAGGGATCAGATCAAGTCGACACGGAGTGTCAAATAAATTGCTTCGGACAGACTCACACATCGTGCCCAATTCTTCGAATCAGGTGAAATCTCAATATGTCACATAATCTATTTAGCACATTTCAGGAGTTCGATTTAGGAGACGGAAGGAAAGGCAGGTTTTATTCACTGCCCGAACTGGAGCGGCAAGGCGTTGGCCCCATCTCGAAATTGCCGATCAGCATTCGGATTGTACTCGAATCGGTTTTACGTAATTGCGACGGTAAAAAAGTAAAAGAGGCCGACGTGCGCGCGCTGGCTAATTGGGGAGCGAACGCCGAACGCACCGCTGAAATTCCATTTATTGTTGCGCGCATCGTCCTGCAGGATTTCACCGGTGTGCCGTTGTTGGTCGATCTGGCGGCGATGCGATCGACTGTGGCGCGAATGGGGAAGAATCCGAATATCGTTGAACCGCTCGTCCCGGTCGATCTGGTTGTCGATCACTCTGTGCAAGTCGATGTGGCGGGCACGAGCGACGCCCTGCAGCGCAATATGGAGATTGAATTTCAGCGAAATTCCCAACGCTATGAGTTCTTGAAGTGGGGAATGCAGGCGTTCGACACGTTCAAGGTCGTTCCGCCGGGGATCGGGATCGTGCATCAGGTGAACCTCGAATATCTGGCCAAAGGAGTGTTGGAGAACGAGGGCATCTATTATCCGGATACGCTCGTCGGCACCGATTCACATACGACGATGATCAATGGGCTGGGAGTGGTCGGGTGGGGAGTCGGCGGAATCGAAGCAGAGGCGGGAATGCTCGGCCAGCCCGTTTACTTTCTGACGCCGGATGTCGTCGGCGTTCATTTGACCGGGAACTTGCGCGAGGGAGTGACGGCGACCGATCTGGTGTTGCATCTGACCGAGTTGCTGCGCAAGGCGAAGGTCGTCGGAAAATTTGTCGAGTACTTTGGTGAGGGCGCCGCGTCGTTATCACTGACCGATCGCGCCACGATCGCCAATATGGCTCCGGAATACGGCGCCACCATGGGTTTCTTCGGCGTGGATGAAGAGACCTGCAGCTATCTCAAAGCGACGGGCCGCAGCGAAGAACAGGTCAACGCGGTGAGAAACTATTTCAAAGCCCAACAGTTGTTCGGCATTCCGCGCGATGGCGAAATCGCCTACAGCCAGGTGGTCGAACTGAATCTCGCCGACGTGACGCCGAACGTGGCGGGGCCGAAGCGTCCACAGGATCGGATTGAACTCGCGGCCCTGAAAGAGAGATTTACCGATCTGTTCAAGCGGCCGGTGACCGAGAACGGTTATGGTAAATCGCCGGAAGATTTCGGCAAAAGATTTGCAGCCTCTCTGCCGGCGCAACGCACAAGTCTGGTGCAATTACAGCGAGACGCCTCAACGCCGCAAGTCGCAACCGATCTAGGGCATGGTGATGTTTTGATCGCGGCGATTACCTCTTGCACCAACACCTCGAATCCGAGCGTCATGCTGGCGGCCGGGTTGCTCGCCAAAAAAGCTGTCGAGAAAGGACTGAGTGTGAAACCGGCGGTCAAGACCTCGCTCGCGCCGGGGTCGCGCGTGGTCTCGGATTATCTGGCCAAAACAGGGTTGCAGCCGTATCTGGATCAACTCGGGTTCAATATCGTCGGTTACGGTTGCACGACGTGTATCGGTAATTCCGGGCCGCTCGATCCGAAAGTCGAAGAGGTCATCATCGACAACGATCTGATCGCCGCCAGCGTGTTGAGCGGCAACCGCAACTTCGAGGCTCGCGTCCACCAGAACATCAAGGCCAATTTTCTGATGAGCCCGCCGCTCGTCGTGGCCTTTGCGCTGGCGGGCCGCGTCGATATCGACCTCGCCAACGATCCGATCGGCCGCGGCAAAGACGGTCAGAATGTCTATTTGAGAGATATTTGGCCGACTCTCGATGAAGTCCGCGAGGCAATGGGGTCGGCGCTCAATCCTGAAACATATCACCAGCTCTACTCCGATTTCACCGCAAAGAATCCGTTGTGGAATGAGATCTCATCGAGCGTCGGCGATGCTTACGATTGGAATCCCGAATCGACCTATATTCAGGAGCCGCCGTTCTTTGAGGACTTCGGCATGCAGCCGGGCAAGATTGAGAACATCAGCGGAGCGCGCCCGTTGGCGATCCTCGGCGATTCGGTCACGACCGATCACATTAGCCCCGCCGGTTCGATCAAGCCGACTTCGCCGGCAGGCAAATATCTGATTGAGCATGGCGTACAGCCGGTCGATTTCAACAGCTACGGTTCGCGTCGAGGCAACGACCGCGTGATGACTCGTGGGACGTTTGCCAATGTTCGCATCAAGAATCTGATGGTTCCCGGAACCGAAGGCGGCGTTACGAAGCATTATCCTGATGCCGAGCAGCTGAGCATTTATGATGCGGCGATGCAGTACCAGGCTGAGAAAGTACCTTTGATCGTCATCGCCGGTCAGGAATATGGAACGGGCAGTTCGCGCGACTGGGCCGCGAAGGGAACCCGATTGCTGGGCGTTAAAGTCGTCGTCGCGCAAAGTTTCGAACGCATTCACCGCAGTAATCTCGTGGGAATGGGAGTTCTGCCCCTGCAATTTAAAGAGGGCACGAACGGGCAGACTCTGAAACTCGACGGCTCAGAGACTTTCGATGTGACCGGACTGGACGGCAATGTGAAGCCGCGCCAGGAACTGACGCTGGTCATTCATCGAGTTGACGGATCCAAAGAAGAAGTGCCGGTCATCCTCAGGATCGATACGCCGATCGAGATCGATTACTATCAGCACGGCGGAATCTTGCCTTATGTCTTGCGGCAGTTGATCGCGCAAGGATAGCGCCGGCAAATAGAGTGAAGAGAAGTCACGAGAGCGAAGGAGGTGAAAATATCCTAAATTTTCATCTCTTTCGCTCTTTTTGTTTATCTGTGTCTAAGATTCATGGAAAATTTATCAGGGATCAGGGATCAGGGATTAGAGATCAGTTACGTTCGCCAATACATATTCGGCTCAGACTTAAGTCGGTTACCTCGCCGCCGCAATTTCCCTCCCAGGTCGGACCCAAAAAGCATTCCATAGCCCGATGTGCTGTTCAAGAACTTTACATAAGATAGCCAAGGTTTCGGGAAGTGAAACCGAAGACAGAGATAAGCAAGTTGCAAACTGAATAGTCTGTAAACCAAGTTATTTAGGCTTTAGTGCGTGGAGCGCGCGACAGAGCATTTTGCGTCGTCGCTCCGCGACGAGGAGTTTGGGCATTTAGTTATCCGATTCAAATCTCCAAACTTCAGCGCATTGAGCGCGCACTAAAGCCTAAATAACTTGGTTTACAGACTACTGAATGCGATCAGAGGATCTTCTTCGGATTGGATTCTGCATAACCTGCTTGGGTGCGGATCGCAACATCTCGTTGCATTGACTCTACCTTGTATAAGTAACCTGTAATCAGAGAAAGGGAGATAGTAATGAAGCTTAAAAATTTAATGTTAGTTGCGTCAATTTGCCTGGCAGTTACTGCTACCGGAGTTCAAGCAGGGAGCAAGAATAGCGGTAATAAAAAAGCTACTGTGACACCTGCGCCAGCGCCGGTCAAACCAGCGCCCACGCCGGCGCCAGTCAAACCGGCTCCTACTCCAGCACCGGTCAAAGCGACGCCCGCTCCGGCGCCAGTTAAACCGGTGCCAACTCCGGCCCCCCAGCAGGCTCCGGCTCCGATCAAAGCCAAAAAGGGTAAATCCTAATGCCGGTTTGTTAGACGCAGCAGTTGACTAGAGTCCCCGAAACCGTCTCACTACAATTCAGCCGCGTGGCGATCGGCGATCTGATCTGTAGTCTGCTGTACGTCAATCAGATCAGGCACGCCACGCGGCTGCCAAGGTTGAAAGGTCGATGATGAAAACTTGCAAGCGACGATCTCTCGCTCCATCTCTGGGATCGATGACGTCTCTCTCGATAGCTATTGCCGTTTTGACTATTGTGTGGAACCAGGGTTGGGGGCAGGTTCCTGAACAATTCAGAGCGGCGGCGGCAGAGCAGTCTCTGGGAGACGGAGCCGCTCCGGGCATCGTCATTTCGCCCGGTGAAGATCACCGCATCGGTCCCGGAGACGTGGTTGAGGTTCAGGTCAATCTGGCACCCGAGATCTCGACCTAGATGCGAGTCAGTTCCGATTGATCGGATTTAGCATCGGTGAAGTGAATGCTTACTATTGGTATTACAAGCTTCGCCAGCCGGATGTGATCGCCAGGCTGATCTCCAAGGATGTTTGGGAAGTCGCACCCTATATTTCGGCTAATCCTGTGAATACCGAGGCCGTGGCTCTGTGGTTGAAGAATAAGACCCGACCGCTGAGGTGGCATCAACAACTTCAATGGAAACTATCGCTCTTCTACACATTGGTCACGGTCGTGTTGATCCTGATCGGGTTGGGCATCGGCGAGGTGAGTGGACACGACACTATCGATAGCGAAAAGACGGTCAAGTCGCACGTCGGCAATATCCTCAGTAAACTTCACCTCGCCGACCGCACCCAAGCCGCCGTCTATGCCTGGCGCCGGGGCCTGGTCGAATAATTTTAATGAAATCTACCTTCCACGCTCAATCTCTCCTCGCGTTCGGCGGCTGCCTTGAGGTTTTGGCTGAGCAATTTTCTTCGTTGTATCACTGCTCGCATTTTTCTTGGGTTTCGCTGCCTTCATCACGTATACTCATCCTTCGCTATTGTCAGCAGCCGAAGGTTCTTGAATGAGAAGCCCGTACGCATTCTGGGCAATCGGTTGTAGTTCGTATTAGGATGCCACAGAAAGCAGAAAGCGTATAAGCATAGTTATACAGTGATGGATAATAATAAGAAAGAAATTGAGCTCCATTTCAGTGGAACTATTTCACAAAGTATATTTCTTCGTGCGCAGAGGCTGCACATGAAGAAATATATGATTGTTTTATCAATTTTTCCGATCTTAATCTGGTCGATGATTTTGTTGACGGAGATGGTAGACTTTGATCTTCCCCTTGTTATCAAAGCTGTGATAATCGTCTTTGGATTTCTTTATCTCCCTCTAGTATGGCTCATGCAGCGGTATCGGCTCACTCGTTTATATAGGACTTCACCGTATTTAACTGAGCCGCTATCTGGATTTATAACAAACGATAAGCTGCACCTAGAAAACAAGCTGGGCCAGTGTGATTTGCCATGGACAGTTTTTATACGATATATGGAAAACGATGATATGGTCTTGCTATATCAGAGTCCCATCATATTTCAATTACTTGCCAAAGAATTCTTTGTGAGTCAGGAAAACTGGGAACGCGCAAAAAGGGAGATCATTACCAATATTCAAAGTAAGCGCGCCTAACCGTTCATTCAAGGCGACGCCGCTTCGCGCCGCGCGAACTCTTAAGATGTCTGGCAGTATGAGTTTTCCATAGGTCGTGCTGAGAGGCATCATGTGGTTGTTGAGCATGAGCGGCCACCGCTTTTGGCTGGCTTCCGCCCTCACACATATCGAGTGTTTGCAGATGGCCGATTGGTTCACGAACAGCATGGTTACTGGTTTGCAGTCTAACGAACCCTGTAGCGCACTGCCGATCAGCTTTCCGATTTACAGTTATGGATGGTTTGAACTTCAACATTGTGCTCTAAGCTCAGCGACCGCCGGCCGCTGAGCTTGAACGTTAGGCGCCGACCGGCCAGAGAAGAGCAGACGAGATCGTGACTCCATAGGGATCGTGGTCGTTTGCCCAGCCTGAAGTCGATGCGTCTCGACGCCGTCTGCATCCGAGAATATAGCTAACTGGGCAGAGGAGTGACGGTAGCGTGATTGGCTCGTGGAATCGAGTAACGTTTAGGGCCGTCGGCGGGTTGACCGAAGTAGGCTTCTCGGCTGATGAGCAGTTCTTGTTAGTCGTCTCTTGGCAGGGACGTGGTCTGATTGACACGCGCTCAGGTGAGATGGTGGCGCGGGATTCCGAGATTCCGCAGGCCACATCCACATGGTTGAGAAGGGCAGACCGCATCGTGATCGGAATCGGTCCGGTTAATGGCGTGCCGATCAAGTCTGTGGGGTTGTGGGGAGGCAGCCTGCCGGCTCGATGCGGCACCGAGGTGGTGGAAATGAACCCATCTGGTGAAGAGGTTCTCTTGCGAGATGAGTCCTCCGGAATGAACCAGATCCTGCAGCGGACGCTGACCGAGGTGCGAGCAGCCGGATTCTCGCCATCTGGTGACATTCTAGTGATCGCGACGAGTGCCGACGTTGAGATCTTCCGGCGTGCCGGCTAACAGGCCGTCGGGTTCAGAGCGAACTCAGGATCCACGAGGAAACCTACGTACGGACGCATGATGAGTTCAAGCCGCTGGATAATCCTACGTGGAACGGATTGGGTGGGCGACCGTTTCAGGTAAGATGGATTCGACTTTAAGCATATGAATCGTAAATACACCGCGTGGAAGAAAAATCGAAATTTAGGCGATATTGCCGGCGGAAGGCAAAAGCTAAAGTGTGAGGACAATATTCTTCGGAGAGAACATACTTTTGTCTCCCCTTCATCTGAAGAAGAAATACCGGTTCTGATTCAGGAAAATCCTTCACGGGACTTTTATTTTCCTATTACAGCCATCGAGGCGCGCGATTATTTGCAGACATTTCCTCCAGAAGACGTCGCAGGCATTACGCACCTTTGGCTCAAACGGCTCAAGTCAAAAGAATACGATCTTCCTGCCCGTCCGCTGGCGGAGTACATCTGGGGAAGCGGTGTTTACTTGATCGTGATCTACCCTTGGGCGCGAAATGGTTTGCTTCACTTTGGAAATCGTCGTCCATCAGCCAAAGTTCTGGGGAGATATAAACGATGGACAACAGACCTCATCGAAAATGATGGGATGTGGTGTTTGCGATGGACTAAAGATGCTGTCAGAGACTTCTATTTCACCGGAATACTTGCCCACGAGGTAGGTCATCACTGTGACAAAAATAGATCAAGCGCGGCAAACAACAAGCAACGAGAAGAAACGGCAGAGCAGTATGCGCTTCGTTGGATGCCAAACGGGCAAAAGCTCTATTCAATTGAAGATCTGGTCTAACCTGGAAATGCAGCGGACGAACATCCTCCCTGGCGCATTGCGATCTTTATCGCCTATAATCATCCTTCGCCTACCATGAAGCACAATTCACGCTGGTACTTTTGTAGCCGCTATGGGTCTCGCTGAACGCGGTCGTTATACTGACACAAAGATGGCGACGATATTGAATAGCTGGAAAGAGATCGCGCGGATTGGTGTCGGCGGATTGACCGAGATTGGGTTCAGCGACGATGAGGCGTTTCTTTTGGTGGTGTCTTGGTCATTGCGACCTGCAGTGACGTCGCGATTCTTCGGAGGGCCACATCACAAGCCGTTGCCGCTGGTGGGCGGCGAAAGCGGCTCGCGCGGCTGGCGCCACCGCTGCTTCGCTCGGGTGAATGTTCGCCGCTGATTTCCAAGTTCATGCTCCTCTTCCTGAAAAACCTGCTCTTTACAGTTCTCGTTCCGGGCACCGTCGGCGTTTACGTACCCGTGTTTGTGTTCTCGCACGCACCAGTGGGATTTTCGCCCGGTACCGTCGCCGCTGTTCTCCTCCTGCTCATCGGGACTTCCGTTTATCTCTGGTGTTTGTGGGACTTCGCGTCCTTTGGTCGTGGCACCCCGGCGCCGATCGATGCTCCCAAGCATCTAGTGATCCGCGGTCTCTATCGGTATAGCCGCAACCCCATGTACATCGGTGTCTTGTCGGTCATCTGCGGGTGGTCGCTGCTGTTCCAATCATTATCTATCGCCATCTACGGCCTAGCCGTTGCAACATGCTTTCATCTGTTTGTTGTATTCTACGAAGAGCCACATCTCAAACTGGTGTTTGGACCAAGCTACGAACAATACTGCGCTCAGGTCGGTCGCTGGTTGTCGTTCCGATTGAGGGTTTAGCTAAAACCTTGCGGAGGATCCTCTTATTTGCTTATCCGTGCTCGTTGAAATGATTGACCGGGCTGAGAGAGGTGAAGACCCATTGAGTCTGTCAGATTGGACTGACGTCGCACCGCCACCCTGACAGACATCAGCCAATTCGACCCGCTGGCGCTTGGCATCGTCGCAGCGTTTCTGACCATTGTCGCGCTCAGCGCTTGTTACATTCCCGCGCGGCGTGCCACACGAGTCGATCCGATGACCGCGCTGCGACACAATTGAACTACTCGATAGGTTAAGTAATCTCTCTATACACGCAGCTGTTTCGCTTGCCGGTTGCTGACCGGCAAGCGCTCCGCCCAGAGTTTCTTCCATCTCATCAACTATTTACATCTTTGACATTTCTACTCGAATAATTTTCTGACTATCTCAGAACTTATCTTGAACCGGCGACGTTATTCAGGCTGCGAAGGAGAGAGGTAGCAAGGCTGTCCGGATTGATGAGATGGTCCTTGTATATCTTAACAAGAAAATAACAGATCGAATCACTGAGAAGGAGTCAACAAGAGTATATGATGATCAAAAGGATATCCAAAATTTTAGCTGTCGCTACATTTGTTTTGACCGGATTGATTGCGACCGCTTCAGCACAGGAAGGATCGATCAGGAAGGTAAAGGTAGATTTCGATTTTTACGCCGGCAACAAACTCATGCCTGCGGGCGAATACACGGTGAAGTTGATGTCCAATAATCAGACTCAAAAACTGATTATGGTTCAACAGGTGGATGGAGATGCGCATGCGATGCTGATCAGCAACCCGAACGCGAATCACGCGAATCTGGAATCCGGTTCAGTCGTCTTCAACAAATATGGTGACGAATATTTTTTCTCGGGAGTTCAACTGGGCAAAACTCAATTGCTTCATACGGCCGTCAAGACACGGAACGAACGTGAAGTATCCAAGAGAATAGCCAAGAACAGCGCCAAGGATAAGTCCGAGAAAGTCGTCACGCAGAGTAGCGGACAATAGCTTTATCTCAAGAGAAGCAGGAGAAGGAGTGCCGCAAGCGAGAAAGGGCAGTGAGGACCTTTATTCGCTTGCGGTAACTTTTTTGATCGAGAGGAATAATTGATCTGTTGGGCCGCCCATTCCTCCACCTTGTTTAGGTTGTTCGTCATCACGGCGTAGCCAGCGAGAGAGAGTAGCGGTTGTGAGCGGCGAACTTTTCATCGAGAACCTTATCCCCTGCAAACTGAAGAGCAATTTCGGTACAATTCGGCTTCTGACATGATCTCGAATGCAAGGGGTGAACGCTATCGTGAGTGATTCAAGTTCTCTGTTACACGTCGCATTGGTCGAACCGGAGATTCCGCCGAATACAGGAAATATCGCCAGGTTGTGCGGTGCGACGTTTACGCCGTTGCATCTGGTCGGGAAGCTCGGATTTCACGTCAATGAAAAATCGGTGCGGCGCGCGGGTTTGGATTACTGGGATGCGGTCGAGATTCATTATCACCGAGATCTAGAGCAGCTCTATCAGTTCTTGCCTCATTGCCGATTTCTCTACTTTTCGACCAAGGCCGAACGCCTCTACACGACTTTTCAATATTTGCCCAACGATTGCCTGGTCTTTGGGCGCGAGACGCGGGGGTTGCCGGAAGACCTGCTGCGCGCGAATTGGGACCGTTGTCTGCGGATTCCGATGCCCAATCCGCAGATCCGTTCATTGAATCTGGCCACTTCCGCGGGAATTGCGCTCTACGAAGCGATACGGCAGATCGGAGCAGGGAACTGACGGGGGGCGAACTGCGCAGTCTAGTTTATTTGCCTAGTTTGTTTGCCTAGTTTGCCTAGTTTGCCTAGTTTGCCTAGTTTGTTTGATTGATCAAGACGACGTCACTGGTGACGGTGCCGCGTGAACAGGCCAGCTGCTTGCCGTCGCGAGACCAGTCGAACCACGAGATTTGGGTTGAATCGAAATTGGTCAACTGGCGGGGCTCGCCACCGTTGAGCGGTTGAACCCAGATGTTTGAGGTGCCAAAGCGAGTGGCGACAAAGCTGATTCCGCTGCCGTCGGGCATCCAGCGAATGGGGATCGGAGTGTCCGCCGTCGGCGGCACGTCGAAGACTTTCTCCGGTTCTCCGCCGGAGATTGGAATAATTGCAATTTGCCATCGGGCATTCGGTTCGGATCGGTACCAGCAAGCGATCTTCTCTCCATCGGGCGACACATCCGGCCATTGCGAAAGCCTGTTTGTCAGAGGTACCGGCTCTCCTCCATCGATTGGAACCTTCCAGAGGGTGAAGTTGGTTGAACCGGTCGCAGTGTAGATCACCCATTTACCATCGCCGGAGATCTCCGGAAATTCTTCACTCGTGCCCCTGGTCAGTTGTAATTGATCGCCGGTCTGCAGATCCAAACGATAGAGATTGGAGTTGCCGGAACGCGTTGAGACGAAGACGATGTAACGTCCATCGGGAGAGACGCTCGGATAGAGATCGGCGCGCGTTTCAGCCGTCGTCAACTGGACATTGTTCTTACCGTTTTGATCCATCATCCAGATGTCCTGGCTGCCGGCGGCCCGAGAGACATAGACGAGGCGGCCGTCGGGCATCCATGTCAGACCTCGGACGCCGTTGTATTGGCCAATGCCTTCTGTCAGCTGCCGCGCGTTGGCCGTGTCATTATTGGAGAGCACCCAGACATTGACATGCGCCTCGACTTGCACGACGACCAGCGCCGTCGAATCCTCGGTGAGGTTCATGTCGCGGTAATCGTTCAGATCATTCGTCACCTTGCGCTGTATGCCGGCCGGGTAGGAGAGATACCAGATTTGTGCGAGCGACGAGCCGGGTTCGATGATGTTGGCGATCAACCCGCGTCCGTCTCGGACCCATGAGATTCGTCCGACAGTTGCCCATCGTTGCGCCGAGATCGGCCGATCCAGCCCGTCGGCGACGCGAATCTCGGCGACATACATCTTTCGGCCTCCGGTGTTGGTGCCGCTAGCGCAGGCGATAATTTTGCCGTCCGGTGACCAGGCCGGGCCGCTCGGCCCGAAGAAGTCCGGCCCCTTACGTGACGCAATCACGCGCTCATGACTGCCGTCAATCTGAGCGATCATCAATGAGTCTTCACCTTTGCCGCGAGAGCGACGCACAAATGCGAATTGGCTCTGATCGGGCGCGATCGTGATCGGAGTATCGATGTCAACCAGGATCTTGCGCGGGACTCCACCCAAGACCGGCACCTGGTAGAGCAACTGAATGGGATTGTTCTGCTCCTGGAGGACGTAATAGACGGAGTTGCCGTCGAGAGAAAATGTTAACCCGCGATAGGTGACGGCCGCCGATGGAACGATCTCAACCTCGTTGGATCTCGCGACTTGTTTGACGAAAAGGCTCTGTTTTCCGAGATCGCCCTGGGCGTAGACAACATATTTCCCATCGGGTGAAATCGCCGCGCGGGTCGCCTTCCCGCTTGTCGTAAAGCGGCTGACCTGCATCGATTGAAACGGCGCCGGCATCCGCGATCGCAACTTGATGAACTGATAGATCCCAAAGCCCGCCAGTATCAAGATGATCGTGCCGGCAGCCGTCAGCACCGAAGCGGTGAGTTTATTCTGCGTGATAAAACTGAACTGGCTGTTGAAAAATTCGGTGATCCGGCCGCCTTTGAAAGATCCGGTATCGATCTCGAACGCTCTGGTCGAGTTTCCGCTGAACGGCGTGGGCGGTGGGACTGGTCTCAAGGCATCGCCGGAGTTGATGGGGCGCGAGCGCGAAAGTTCATGCTCAACTCCGATACGGCGCTGGAGCCGTTTAAGATCGTTGAGCATCTCTTTCGCCGTCTGGTAACGTTCATCGCGGTCTTTGACCAGAGCCTTGGCCGTCACCCATTCGAGCAGCTCGGGTACCTCGGGGGCATCACGATCCAGCGGGGGCGGATCAGCATTGATGATCGCGGAGATGATTTCGCGGCTGCCCTTTCCCGTGAACGGAGCCCGGCCGGCGACCATCTCGTACAACACAATTCCGAAACTGAAGATGTCGGTGCGCGGATCGATTCTCAATCCTCGCGCCTGTTCAGGCGACATGTAATGGGCCGTGCCCATCACCAATCCCGGGGTCGTGTCGTTCAATGTGCCGGCTGGTGTAATTGACTGACTCTCTTCGACGTACGAAGTAACAGGTTGTGGCGCGGTTTCGTTGGCCGAAGGGCTGGTGTCGGCCATCGATTCGATCTGGCCGGAGTCGAACTGTAACTCACTGAGAGTAGTGAGCGCGGCATTTTCGGTCAGCTTAGCAAGACCGAAATCGAGCACTTTGACGTAACCATCGGGCCGAATCATGACGTTTTCCGGCTTGATGTCGCGATGGACGATGCCCGCGGCATGCGCCGCCGTCAGCGCGCTGATCACTTGAATCGCAATATCCAAAGCTTCACTGATCGGAAGCTTTAATCCGGTCATGCGCTTCCGCAGCGTGTTGCCTTCAATGAATTCGGTCGCGATGTAATGCCTGCCCTCGCTTTCTCCGATTTCATAGATCGTGATGATGTTCGGATGATTGAGCGCGGAGGCCGCATAGGCTTCCTGCACAAAGCGGCGCAATCTGTCCTGATCTTGCGTGTATTGAACCGGAAGGAGTTTGAGCGCAACTTTGCGGCCCAGCCGCGTATCTTGGGCAAGATAAATTTCACCCATCCCTCCCGTTCCTATCTGGGAGATGATCTGGTAACGATCTAGGCGAGTTCCTGGAGCAATCGGCATAGCGCGCGCCATTCTTAATGACAGAAGTAAGGAACTCTAGCTGAGTTTGGTTGAAGGTGCAAGGTTACTGACCGGTAATAAGGTCAGAATGCGCGATACCTGAAATAAGATAGAGCCATGACATGGCCTTCATTGGTCAAGCTTGAATCGAGAATCTAACAACTTCAACAGTAGTTAGGTAGCTGTCCTCTCCGGCTCAGGTTCTTTTCCCCTCCGGCGTTCTCAATCCGATGAGGTAGAAAACGCCACCGACGGCCATCGCGATCGGCATCAACAGCAAAGCCATCGACAGCGTCTGATGCTGAGGATCGATGCTGAAAAAGCGGCCGAGCGAGATCACCACCGCCGGCAACGATGCTTTCGACTCCGTCAGCCAGGTCGAGATCGAACCGACGAGAGACAGTGATATTCCATCGCCCAGGACGTGGATAAAGACCACGACCAATCCCAACGCCGTCGTCCGCAAAGTGGCCGGAACCAGATTGACCAGGACGGCATTGACCGGTCCGTTGCCGAGAAAGACCAGCGTGATGCCGATAAAGATACAGGGCAGATAGACGGTCTTTTCATCGGAGATGACGGCGATCAGCGTGGGTGGGGCGGCCAGCAGCGAACTGCCGCCGCAGACCCAGAAATAAGCCCCGCCGACCCGCTTGGCCAACAAATCCCCGATGAAACCGCCGAGCATCGTTCCGATGAAACCGCCGATCACGGCGCAGACACCGAGCACGAGGTTGGCATCTTCAGCCGTCATCCCTTTATCGCTTTTCAACCATTCCGGGGCCCAGAAGACCAGCGCGCCCAGCGCAAACGTGATGGCGGCATAGCCCAGATTCGCGAACACGTAGCCTCTATTTTTCAAGAGCAGGCGATAGCCTGCCAGCCACCCAATCGGCTTTGACTGGGGTTCGTCGTCGTCCATTGCGCCGCGTTGCGGCTCGCGCATAAAATAGGCCGCCAGCGCCGTCAGCAGCCCCGGCAGCCCAACTAGATAGAGGGTATGCCTCCAGCCAAAACGTTCCGGCGAACCCAAATAGCCGCCCATCAAATAGCCGATTGCCGTCCCAATGGGAATGGCCGCGAAGAAGATGCTCATGACCATGCCGCGGCGCGATTTGACGAAATAATCCGAGAGCAGCCCCGGCGCAATCGTCGCATAGTTTGCTTCACCAACCCCAACCACTGAACGCGACACCAGCAATTGACTGAAGTTGGTCGCGACGCCGGCCGCCGCCGTCGCGACGCTCCAGACCGCGACTCCCGCGGCGAGCAACCGCCCACGATGATAACGGTCTCCCAAATAGCCGAAGACCGGAGAACAGACCGTATAGACGATGGTAAATGCGCTTCCCACCAAACCCAGCTGCTGATCGGTATATCCCGTGTCCTGTTTAATGTAGGGGATCAGAGCGGCGAAGATGAAACGATCGACGTAATTGAGCAGATTGAGGATCGTCAGCGTGATGAGCGCATAATAGGCATAACCGGTGCGTGTTGAGTGCGTCGCGGTGAGAGAGACGGGTGGATTGGATGAAGACATAAAAGAGATATGTGTGATCGGCAGCTTCGATTGCGGATTGCGGATGAGCGCCCAAATCAGTCCGGACCAGCTCGGATCAGTTCAGACAATTCCCCGGCCCTTCTCTCCGTTGATCGCAGAGTTGAAGGCGGCTTCCGTCCGGGCTCTCATTCCACAATCCGCAGTCGAACTATCTAACTCCCAGCAAGATGTCGATCACCAGTTGATCGAGTCTCTCGTAGGGGAGTCGTTTCTTCGCCAGCTCCTGGCGGTCAAGGTTCATCGATTTGATCTGTTCCGCCCGCTCCTTGGTGAATTTAAGCGGTATCGGTTCAAAGAGGGGATCGGTGGCATGAATTTCCGCGAGGAGCGCTTGGACCTCCGGATCTTCGTTGAATTGGCGGGCCTTCTCTTTAAAGATGAGGTAGTTTCGCATGCACCCGGAGGCGAAGTCCCAAACGCCTGCTTCGTCTTCGCTGCGATAGGCGTGGGCGTCGAAATGGCGTGAACCTTCATAGCCCTTCTCCTCGAGCAGTTTGACGAGGAAGAAGAGATTCTTGATGCCTTCCGATCCAAAGCGCAGATCCTGGTCGAAGCGCGGGCCTTTTTGATCGTTGAGGTCGATATGAAAGAGCTTGCCGGCTTCGATCGCCTGGGCCACCACGTGGTAGAAATTGAGACCGGCCATCTGCTCATGGCCGACTTCAGGATTGACCCCAACCATCTCCGGATGATCGAGTGTCGCGATAAAACCCAGATAGGCGCCGGTCGAGGGGAAATAGATGTCGCCCCGCGGTTCGTTCGGTTTGGCCTCGAGGGCGAATTGGTACCCGTAACCTTGTGCGATCGAGTACTCGCAAAGGAAGTTTAACGCTTCACGGAACCATTTGATCGCTTCGCAGGCGTCTTTCGCTCCATCCACTTCGGCCCCCTCGCGGCCTCCCCAGAAGACATAGATCTTCGCGCCGACCTCGGCGCCGAGGTCCATGGCGCGCATGGTCTTTTGGAGGGTATAGAGGCGGACGCGCGGATCATTCGAAGTGAAAGCGCCGTCTTTAAAGACCGGATCAGAGAAGAGATTGGTCGTTGCCATCGGCACGGCCATCCCATAATCGCTCAATGCGGCTTTGAAGTCGCGGACAATCTTGTCTCTCTCGGCCGGTGTCGCGTCAATCGGAACAAGGTCGTTGTCGTGGAAATTTACACCGTAAGCGCCGAGTTCAGAGAGGCGTTTGACGATCATCACGGGCGAGATCGGCTGACGGGTCGGCTCACCGAACGGATCACGGCCCGGATTGCCGACAGTCCACAGGCCGAAAGTGAACTTATCTTCTTTCTTCGGTTGCAAATTTTTCATCGCTACTCCTCATGAAATGTTAACCTGCGAAATTGCCGGGGGATCATAGCAGACTCTCGAAGCCATGAGAAAGGCATGATCCGCTCCGGCCTTTTATGAGAGCGTTCCGGCCCGCGCCACTTGACAAAAGCCATTCACCTGCGACAGGATGATTAAGAATAGAGCCTAGCTCACTCTCTTCATCAGCTCCTCTGGAATAGATCCAGATTATCTGAGAAAGAAAGCACACCTACTACGGAGCGGATAATGTTGACACGCCAGGCTGAATTAAAACTCTATGCAAATTTTGCAACTGAGGTTACTCTCATGGTCGATCACAGGATTGTTTGACCGCTTTTGATCAGCAGAAAGGATTTCATGATGAGATCCTCTTCTTTACAACCGGAGTGCTCCGCGATCGATCTCCGGCGCTGATTCGCCCTGACGGTGATTCGTGACGTAAAGGTGTTATCAACTATTCAGTTAGCAGTTTCCCGAAAGTTTTCCGAGTGCCGCTTGTTTCCTTCCCCGTCCGGTCCCGTAAACCGCTCGGTCTGCTTCCGAATTATTCCGAATGAAAGCGACAAGATAATAAAACGATGAAAGCAACTACTGTTGACAATAAATACCACAAAGTGTTGGTTGCCGCCCAACGCACCAAACAGATTCAAAAGGGCGCGGCTCCCCTCGTTCAAATGCCCGGCGTTAAAGCGACACGCGTCGCGCTTGAAGAAGTCGAACGCGGGCTCGTCGAATTCGAAATAACTTATAACCAGAAAGAGCAGAAACAGGGACAGGAGATGGAAGCCGGAGTTTAGCGCATAGGGTGAAGAGCTTCAACGATCGTGGAACACATGCCGGTGACAGCGGCCTATTCAGATATGACCCCGCAGGGGGATCTCCAGCTAATAGGTCACATCCAAAAGGAGGCGTAAAATGGCGGAAGTCAAGTTATTTTCCGGTGAGAGTTTGGAGCAGGCTCTGCGACGTTTCAAACGGCAAGTGGTGAGTGAGGGCATTCTTCACGAGTTCAAAAGAAGAACTTACTACCTCAAGCCAAGCGAGAGCAAGAAGCTCAAATCTAAACTGGCGCGGATTCGGGCACGCAATGCCCGGCGCTTCCGAAGAGTCAGCGAATAACGGAGTCTCAGCCGAGACTTCCCTGGCCGGATTCCCGGCCTGGCCTCTCAACATCTGAAACCTGAACAAGACCAAGAGTCAAAGAGATCAGGGAATCGACCAGTTCGACCCCTTAGTTCCTTTGACTCTTTTTCTTGAACACCTACTTTGCTCATTATTTTCTTTGACTTCCGGCGCACGGGTGACAAACTCGCGCCACCGTAGGATGATGTGGCGAGGGTTTTCAACCCGCGCAAGGTTGGGAAATCATTGTTCGTCGAGGATCGGCCCTCGTCCTCGCAACGTGGACGCAGCGAGTCCGACTCTCCGCCTTTCAACCAGCAGGCGGATCAATCCTTAATCCCGTCTTTCTGTCTGAAATCCAGGATCTGAAGTCTACCGGTCATCCATGAATGATTGGGGACGACCAGCCAATTTGTGACTGGAAGTGATGAGCGAGGGTCTTGACCCGGCTCATCACAGCCATTTACTCGATCGTGTGTAGTTTGTGTGAGAAGGGAAAGATAAGAAGATTAGGCCGATTGCGGATCGTTTTTGGTAAAGAGGGAGGCAAACGCTTCCCGCGCACTGGGCGATTCTTCCCGGCGCTGCTTCAACCACTCGGTAGTCACTTCAATTGCTGTCCGTGCTGCTATGGCTTTCTTACCGCGTAATTTCCTGGCTTTCCTTGCCTGACGAATCTGCTCCTGCAATGGCGAGTCTTTCTTGATGAGTTTAGCTTTTGTCATGATTTATCTTCCAAATTGTATTTCTAAAACAGGTTATTCCAATGTTGAACCAACTTCTAAAACTGTAAACAAAACTTTAATGGGAATTGTTAATAGCAATAGCAATAGCAAATCAGTAGCTGAAGATGTCGTATGCCGAAGGCAACTCGACTATCACGAGTGAATCTGACTCAGAATTTCTTTCGCTAGCGATCCGTTGCTGACTGCTCGGCAATCGGGGGATGGGGCGGAAGATTCCTGGGGTAACGAGTCAAATGGCGGAGAAAAACTCCAGATGTAGTCTACCACAAGACGCACGATTTTCGCACAGGAATTTTAAATTTATTTCGTTTTATGTTTCGATGCTATTCGTTTTAGTAAGCAGTTTTGCTCCCGTAAAATCATCTTTGTTGTGTTTTAGTTCGCTTTCGCCTGCATTTTCAGCCGGTTCGACGCCAAAAGACCGGCGCAACCCAGTCCCATAAGAAGACAAGATTTCTGAAAAACTGTCCCGGATCATCTCAAAAACTGTTCTTCGACCGGCTCTTCATTAGTGTCACGACTGATTCATTTAGTTACGGTGAATGTCTTCTCAATTCTAGACAGATTCGGCCAGTGAGACAGCTGAAAGGGTGAGCGTCGGGACCGGCCATCGACATTCGGCCATTGATGTCTTCTCGCCAATCGCAAAACTGCAATAAGTCGGCCTCAATCCGCTTCATCGTCCTTCTTCACACCTCTTCAAGCGGGATTGGGCAGGTGATCATTAATCATTCGATCGGCGGCATACCACTTGCTGTAGATATCGGCGTCAGCAAGCTTCGTATCTGAAAACTACAGAAATTGAGCACCTGCCGACAGGAAATTGACAGAAAAATTGACAGAAATGACGACATTAGGTCATCAGAATGACAGGAGAACGCGAGGAGAAAAATATGGCTAAAGATACTGCTAAAGCTCGATTGATTAAAAAACAGGAAGTGATTGAACGCGAACAGACGCAATCGACAGATTTGCCGCAGAAGGTTGTTAAGCAGACTGTTGACGTGATGGTTGAGTGGCTTGAAAAGCAGCGCAATCAACGTCAGGATCCACGTAAAGCCTTTGCCGCTCTGTTTGCTCAGTCGTAATTTGTTCCTTGCCCCGCAATTACAACTCAATTCGTCAGGACCGACCAAGTCCATCCGAAACGTTATTATTACATTTGATTATTCTTTGAAGGCTGAAAAGGAAAGCGGCGAAGGAAAAAGGTTTAAGGGCCGCATTCGCTGATAAAATGTTGATTGGTCAGCGAGCAGATCCAAAAACGTCAGGACGAAAGTTCTGACAGTCGCCTTCGCCGCAACTCGATGCTTGATTTAAGATTCAAACCGGAATTCAAGCCGGTTTGAGGTTGGTTTCAAGCTGAAATCTTGAAGCGGGAGACGGGATTTGAACCCGCGACTTCAACCTTGGCAAGGTTGCACTCTACCACTGAGTTACTCCCGCATGGGAACGCCATTTTTAGCCCAATCAGCGGTTATTTGTCAACGGGTCCTTGGCAAAAATTGATTCTCCACTGAGAACCATCGGCTGCGCTCAAATCTCTGCTCGGTAAAATAGTTGCGCATCAAGGTGATGGTCGCTCTCTGCCGTGGGGCAAGCAGGATGCTGACGACGTCATAACGGTAAGGTTCATCTTCGACCGAGATCCATCGGCGATAGATCCTGGCGGCGCGGACGATTTGCCGTTGCTTTCGCCGATCGACGGCGGACTCCGGCGCGGCGATCTCCGCGCTGGTTCGTGTCTTGACCTCGATGAATGCCAGATGGAAGGGCCGCGACGATTCATCATATGCGATGAGATCGATCTCACCGGTGATCTGACGAGCCTTTCTACTGTATCCGATTGGCGTGACGAAATTGGTCATTACTATTCGGTAGCCGTGAAGACGAAGAAATTTGACCGCCAGGCTCTCGCCATATCTCCCCAGCTCCACATGACTTAAAGTTTGCACAGAATCGATTCGGCCTGTACGAAATCGTTCAATCATATCCCACATCGTTGGTTGGCCTCTCCCTTCAGCTCGTTGATTGTTGGTTTCAAATAGTTAGTTTCAGTTTATTTATCTTGAATTCGTTTGGAAAACGAAAACGTGAGATATACTGCAATTCCGTCACATCTGGCCCGCTGAGCGGGACGTCAATGAAGAAGGGAAGAGCAGCGTAAAAAGTGAAAGAAGAGTCATTCAAGTAATCGAATCAGAGGGAGAAAGAGCATCGCAATGATCTTAAGAAAAGATAGAGAATTGAGTTTAAATTTGTTCATCATGCTTATGATCCTTGTGCCCCTGAGTCTCACGCAGATTGCCGTCGCACAGAGTGGTCACCAAGCGGGACCGGTCTATATTCCACAACGCGTTTACAATTCCCAGGAGAAGCGATTCACCGATTTCGAATCGATGTTGGTCGAGTTGTCCCAGGCGGATGTGGCGTTCGTCGGAGAACAGCATAATGATCCGGCGACCCACCGGTTGGAACGGGCGATTTTAGAAGGGCTGGCGCGCCGGCGCAGCAATATCGTCGTCGCCATGGAGATGTTCGAGCGCGATGTCCAGAAGAGTTTGGACGAGTATCTCGCCGGCCGTTTAAGCGAGGAGGAGTTCCTCAGTAAGTCCCGTCCATGGCCGGACTATCTGACCGATTATCGCCCGCTGGTCGAGTTCTCGCGCTTTCGCGGATGGCGTGTGGTCGCGAGCAATGTGCCTCGCCCCTATGCTTCACAAGTTTCGAGGCAGGGATTGGGAGCAGTCGAAGCGGTGTCCGCCGACGAACGGAAGTTGATCGCCGCCCAGATTCAATGCCCCTTCGATGAGTACTTCAATCGTTTTTCCGAAATCATGAATCGTCATCCGGGCGCCGACGGCGGCCAGGCGGATCAGCGCCAAAATGATGAGCAGCGGGCGATGACCGAGCGTTTCTACTATGCTCAGTGCATCAAGGACGAGACCATGGCCGAATCGGTCACGAATCAGCTCCAGCCGCAGGGCGCGTCCCAACAGCAGCCTCTGGTTGTCCACTTCAACGGCGCTTTCCACAGCGACTATCGCCTGGGGACTGCGGCCCGAACTAGCCGCCGGTTGCCGAAGTCAAAGATCAAGGTCGTGACGATCATTCCCGTCGATGACCTCGACGCGCTTAGTACCGACGAATACCGCACGCGTGGCGATTATGTCCTCTTCACGCTGAGGCCCACGAAGATCGCGAACAACTGAATAATTTGTCATCTAAAGAACTGTGGCGCCGGTTTGCAACCGGCGCTCGCTTGGAGAAGAAAGGCGCTGGTTGCAAACCAGCGCCACAACACCGATTCAATTACTCTTCCTTGACGACTGCATTGATGACCCCGCCGATCAGAATCGCAACTCCCATCAAATAGAGCCAGATCATGAGCACCATGACGCCGCCCAGGGTGCCGTATGTCGCGCTGTAGTTGGCGACGCGCGAGGCGTAGAGGCGCAACCCGTAAGAGATCCCGAGCCAGAAGACGAGCGCGAAGATTGCGCCGGGAGTGAAGAGCTCCCATTTCTGTTTGATGTTCGGCGCAAAATAATAGACCAGTTCAAGGCCCAACAGGACAAATAAGATCACCACGAACCATTGCCCCAGGTGCCAGAGCACGGTCAGCGTCGATCCGAAGCCGAAGGTATCGGCTGCGCGGGCGCTGATATGATCGCCGAAGAAGATCAAGGCTAAGGTCGAGATCACAAAGAATGCCAACCCGAGGGTGAGGGCAATCGCCAGCATCCGCTCTCTCCACCACGGCCGCGAATACTGAGCGTCGAACGCCTTGTTGAGCGAGGTAATGAGCGCTCCCATTCCCGATGATGAGGCCCAGATCACCACCAGGAAACTGAAGCTGATCAGACCATGCCGTTGCTGGCCCGTGATTTCATAGAATGTATTTCGGATCAAGACGAACGCTTCGGAGGGCAGGACGTTGTTGAGCGCATTGAGCCAGCGATCGACGCTACTCGATAACGGCGAATACGCGATCAGGACGGCGATCAAGATCAATAACGGAAAGAGCGAGAAGAGCCAGTAGTAGGCGAACTGTGCGCAACGCCCGAAGACTTCATCGTCGAAGAGTTTATTCCAGATTTTGGTGACGATTTTACGCCACGTCCGGCGGTTCGGATACTCCGGGACGCGAGGACGCAGCGATTTAATGCGGTCCACAGGCCTTCTTTGTGTTCCCATCGCTGCGTCTTCGCGCCACCTCCTCTCTAACGAATCATTTGATCTGAATCGTTACTAGATTAGCCGAGACGCCGTTGATAGTCACGACCACCGGGACGCGTCTGAGCCCCCCTCCGGCCAGGCTGGCGGGGAGTTCGACGTTAATCTGGTCGAACCCGGGATAGTCGCCCTGCGTTCCGGCATAGAGCACCTTTGCGGGTTGATCCCCAATCGTGATCGTCACCGCTTCGGCCACGCCGTTCTCGTCGTCCGGGTGTTCGGCATTGGCATGGCGAATGCCGGTAGCGAAGAGAATCAGAATATTCGGCTTGCCGCCGACCAGCACATCGAATGGCGGAAGTTGGAAATTGATCCCGTCGGCGGTGGCTACCGCCGCGGCATCACCCCCGCCCGTCGAGTTGATCGTGAAGATGCCAGGAGCAGCAGCGACGATCTCAACTTTCCCGAGCGAATATGCGCCGACCGCATTGCTCACGATCAGTGTCGCGGGGCCGGGGGGAATCGATGCCGGCACGACGAAGTTGATCTGCGTCGGCGAGGCATAGATGAGCGGCGCCGGTATTCCGTTGATCGTCAACGTGCTCCCGGCCAGTTCGAATGGCAACGGCGTCTCGCTGGCCGATTCGGCCCGGACTGCGAGAGCCGTTCCGTAGACCGCTGTGATCGTGTCCGGCGCGAGCGGTCCCGCCGTGAAGCTGGCGGCATTGACCGCCACCATGGCATTGGCGTTGACAGTTCGAATGGCGACGGTCTTGGAGTCGCTCAGTTGCCCGTCACCGGCCGTGAACGTCGCATAGAAAATTCCTCCAGCCTGATCTGCCGGGGGAGTCCAACGGAATGTCCCTCGCGCGCTGCTGTTGGTCGCAGTATCGACGGTGAAGGTGGCTCCCGCAGGGAGAGCGGCCGTGAGTTTAATCTCGGTGTCGGAACCTATATCGTTGGCTGTGACCGTGAACGTCAGCTCATTGTTGACGACGGCGACCTGAGTCGCGGGCACGGCGATCACAGGCGCCTGATCCAATGGTATCGGCGTGACCGGATTGATCAACATCCGTTCAGTCGTCCGATTGCTGGTGCTCGGAGTTGCTCCGCCGACCGTATAGAAATAGTTGCCGACCGCGGTGCCGCCGAGCAAGGCGCGCGGCACATTCATTCCGAACGAATTGTCGAGCGACACCCAGCGGTTGTTACGAATATCGTAGACTTCGGTCCCCATCAGTGCGCCGGTGATGGCGTCCTGACCGCCCGTCACAAACCAGAGAGGATTGCCGGCGGTATCTTTGCCCGCGACGTTGGCCGCATAGACGCGCGGTCGGCTGAGGGGTGCGATGGGCGACCACTGCTGCGTGGTGAAATCGAAGACCTCGCCGCTCGCCAGGCCGCTCTCCGGGCCGAATCCTCCGACGACGTACAGCTTGCCGTCAATCAGCGCGGCCTCGTGCGCGTAACGCGCCATTCCCATCGGCGGCAGATCGCTCCAGGTGTCGGTGGCCGTGTCGTATTTCCTGATCGTCGTGCTTCCCACCGAGCCGCTGATCGATGGAATTCCACCCACGTGATAAAAGACGCCCTGGGCGTCGTCCGCCGCCACTGCATAGAGGAATGCCGGGGTCGGCGCGCTTTTCACTGTTGCCCAGGTGTTGGCTGCGACATCATAAGCCAGATGCAATGGTGACAGCTCGACCAATGGGTTGACTCCGCCGGGGATGTAGATCTTTCCTTTGACGAAGGCGGCTTCGCCACCATTGAGTCCGGTCGGCATCGGCGTCAGGCCGGTGCTCGACCACGCCGCGCCGGTGACCGTCGTATCGAGACGCTGCACGGTTGTGACAGTAGTTGTGCTGGAAGTGGTATTACGTCCGCCAATCATGTAGAGATACTTGCCGTCGCCCGCTACCTGGATGCGTTGCAATGCAGTCGGAATCAGAGCCAGGTTTTCCCAACGGAGCGCGATCGTGAAATCGCTGAGCGAGAGAACCTCTGTCTCGCCTCCCTCTTCGTCTGTGGCGATGACGCGGATGCGCGCCTGCGTTGTCGGCTGAATGGTGGCCGGAATCGTCCAGTTATATGCCTGGTCATTTCCCGGAACGTCCGCAATGTCGAACATCGTTTGGAATCCGGATGTCGTGTTGCGGACCAGCGAGATCCGATGGCGAGCGATCGCGCGATTGTCCCCTGATGACCATCTGATCGTGACGACACTGCGCGCAAAATAGGTCTCGCCGCCGAGGGGGCTGAGCAACCTCATGGGTGGCGGAGATGTCAACGTATAGGTGAATCCGCTGACATTGATGCTCGCCGCGCCGTTACTCACCTGCACCGTGACCGCCCCGGTCGCGGCGACGGCCGGCGTCTTGACGCGCAACGCCCCGGCATTGATGAATGTCACCTCGCCATCTATTCCGCCGAACCTGACGCGCGTCTCAGGAGTGAAGTTGGAGCCCAGGATTGTGACCAGGGTCCCGCCGCGCACAGGGCCGCTGGTGGGGAAGAGGCTGACCACGCCGGGCGTATTTCCGCCGCTTCCCGGACTGTAATATGTGAAAGCGCTCGCCATGGCGGCTATGCCATTGCGATTGACCACGCGTACCGTCACCGGACCTGCCGCGTGCGCCGGTGCGATGGCTGTCAAAGTGCTCCCGCTCATGACGTTGATCGCGGGGGATGGAATACCGTCGAAGGTCACCGACGTCGTCTCATTTTCGGTGAAGTTGGTCCCGTTGATCGTGACGGCCGTACCTCCGGACGGCGCGCCAAACGCCGGGCTGAGGCTTGCGATGACGGGGGCGATGGGATTGGTCGGCGGAATCACGACCGCATCATTCGTTCGCGCCGTGAGACGGATATCGTCGATATACCAACCGTCCCTGACGTCGCCGGCGTCGGTCACCAATCTGAAGCGGACGCGAGCACGTGATTGGCCATCCAACCCGCGCAAGCTGATGCGCGATTGCTCGAACCCGGTTTGCAGCCCCGTAAAGGTCGCCGCCCGCAGCCAGGTCGCGCCGTCATCGTTCGAGTATTCGACCGCGCCGAAATCATAGCGGTCTTCCAGATCATATTTGTGCGCTATGGTCAACGTCACCTCGTTCAGCCCCGTGAAATCGAAGAGCGGCGAGGTCAGCGACGTGTTGCTGTTGTTGGTGTAGTTTCCGACCGGAGAGTCGGTCCAGCTGGTTTTGCCGGAAGCCGCCGCCGTATTCGTGACTGCCCACGAACCGGTGGGGATCCACCCCTGGTTGCCTCGTTCGACCGTGTCTTCGAAGGTCGTCTTCTCGCGGGCAATGATGGCCTTGAGGTTGACCGTCGCCGGACTGCCGTCGCCGCGATTAGGATCGCTATAGACGATGCTGATCTCATCCACCTTGTTGGCCGAGCCCTGTAACACTCCGTCGTTCGCCTTGGCGGCGCCAGTCCCGATCTTCAACGAGCCGAGGAAGCTCCCTTGAATGCCGGGCTCCGGTGTCAGGGTAAGCGTCTCCTGGTCGCCGGTCACAGAGCTTGTCAATTGAACGGCCACAGACCCCGCCGCATTGCGGTCGCCGAGCAGGATGCGCAGCGTTTCGCCGGTCACATAATTGGTCTTGTCCAACGCCATGATGCCGGTGTCGCTGCAATAGGGCGCGACGTTGGTGAATTCGACCGGGGCCGCGTCGTTGACGTCGTCCGTCCTGGCCGAATATCCCATGCCATGCTTGGAGAAGGCCTGCCACAAAAGACACTGGTTGACGCCGTTGTTATTGACCCGATCGGCAAGGATGATCGCATTCCGTGCGTCCAGAAAGCTCGGCGCGATCGGCGTCAGCTTCAAACCATCTACGACCAACTGAAGGCTCTGCCGTTGGCCTTCGCGAAACCCATATTTTTTAATCAACGCTGCGCGCATCTCCCACAACGTATTGGCCCAGATCTCGCCTGTCGCGTGAACCTCGCTATTGATTGCGATATCTTTAAAGGTTAGCGGATAGACAGTCAGACTGGTGCTGTATGGATAGCGGCGGATCCCGCGCGTGTAATTATTGGTCACGTATTGGCCAACGGCATAAGTGGCGTCGACGTCGTCGCCCTCCTGCACCAGCAACATCAGCCCGAACCAATCCGACCATCCTTCGCCCATTCCGCCTGACTGGAGCGCTCCCAAACCGTTAGCATTGCCGA
>Ga0081539_10001173_pt1 | contig 47444 bp, 43 predicted proteins | sample TabmetS4T2R2_FD_71023 | JGI IMG/M metagenome (GOLD analysis project Ga0081539, IMG submission 71023) | Tabebuia heterophylla rhizosphere microbial communities from the University of Puerto Rico - S4T2R2 | ecosystem: Host-associated > Plants > Roots > Rhizosphere ... | reverse complement strand
CACTCGGCATTCTCGATCACAGCGAATACGCGCTCTTCCGCATCGAGCGCGAGCTCCGCGAACGATGGCCGTCGCTGAAGATCGAGTCACTGCTGGCCGACGTTTCCCGCCGGGCCGACGTGCGATCCGCGGTTGGCTCGTTGCGTCCGCACGCCGTGTATCACGCCGCGGCGTACAAGCACGTCACGATGACCGAGCGCAGCATCGTTCCCGCGGCGCGCGTCAATGTGCTCGGCACCCTCGAGACGGTGCTTGCCGCACGCGAAGCGGGCGCACGCTTCGTGCTGATTTCGTCGGACAAGGCGGCTGAACCGCGCAGCGTCATGGGCGCGACGAAACGCATGGCGGAGATGGTCGCCCTGAACGCGGGCGGTCGCCTGTTCCGTCCTGTCGCCGTCCGCTTCGGCAACATCCTCGGGAGCAGCGGCAGCCTCGTCGAGATCATGGCGCGCTGCATCGCGGAGAATCGCAACATCCCGCTCACCGATCCCGACGCCACGCGCTTCTTCATGACCGCCGGCGAGGCGGTGTCGCTCGTGCTGAAGGCCGATCACATCGGCCGGCGGTCGGAAGTCTTCTGGCTGGACATGGGCCAGCCGCTGCGCATCGGCGATCTGGCCGACCGCCTGATCGAGATCGCCACGCCCCCAGGCACGCCACACGTGGGCACCGAGATCATTGGATTGCGGCCCGGCGAGAAGATGCACGAGCACCTCACCACGCAGGGTCTCGAGATGGGCGCCACGCGTCATCCGCGTATCTGGTCCGCGCGTCAGGCGCAGATACCGTCTCAGTTGCTGCAGACGATGGTTCGAGGCTTGCGCCGTGCCGTCGCCGCCGGCGATGCGACGGGCGTGCTGACGACGCTGCAGTCGAGCGGCGAGTTCATTGCCAGCGCCGAGGCCTGGGCCGCGGCGCGCCAGGCGACCCTCGCCACGAAGAGCACCACGCTGTCGGCCTCCGCATAAGTCGGCTCCGCGGCGCAGCCTTAGAGGTGTCGCGCCGATGCTACACTCCACCAAATGACGCTCGCCACGCGTCCGCCTGACGCGCTGCCGCTGGATAACGGCGCGCACCTGTCTGCCGAGGAGTTCCTCCGGCGATACGAAGCATCCGAGCCGCGCCTCAAGGCGGAGCTGATCGATGGAGTCGTGTACGTGGCATCACCGGTGAGCCTTCGTCATGGGGACCCGCATGCGATTGTGATCGGTTGGCTGGTGGCCTACGCCGCGCCGCGAGCAGACGTTCGGGTCAGCGACAACGCGACTATCCGCTTGGGTGACAAGGACGTGCCCCAACCCGACGCGCACCTGCGCTATGCAAGCAGCGCACGTAATCGCGCCGACGGCATGTACCTGCAGGGGCCGCCAGAGCTCGTGGTCGAAATCGCCGTCAGCAGCGCGTCGCTCGATCTGCATGAGAAGCTCGAAAGCTACAGGCGTCACGGCGTGCAGGAGTACATCGTCTGGCGTGTCTACGACGACGCGATTGACTGGTTTGCGCTCGCAGGCGACGAGTACGAACGACTCGAGCCGGACGGCGATGGCGTCGTGCACAGCCGAGTGTTTCCCGGGCTTCGCCTTGCCGTGGAGGCGCTGATTCGCGGCGACATCGCCAAGGTCCTCTCGGTTCAGCAGTCGGCCCCCCGACCGCACTGACGCGGTCTACAGAGACCGTTTGGAGATCAGCGCGCGAGATCGTTCATATCATCGGTGTACATTCTTCTGGCTGGTGTGACTCCGAACGCTTCTTTCAGCACTTGCAAGCTCCGTCGCCAGTGCGGCCGCTCGGGGAACAGCGTGCGGTGTATCTCTGCGGAGGTGTACCGCCCGGCGCGCCGCACGACGATGCGACCCTCCTCTTCAGCCCATTCGAGAATCGCGCCCGGGACGAGACCGAGCTTCCGCCGCACTTCGGCGGGTACCGAGACTTGTCCTCGAGGGTGAGCCGAGAGCGCGCGATCGACATGGCCGGATATTACCGCGGTAATGTGCGAGGTTGTCGCATCGCTGAATAGCGACGAGAAGTGGACGTGCTCGAGTTGGCGCGTCGAGGCGATCCTTGCGGTCGAGAACGCTCCGCTGACAGCCTCCGCAGACGCCGTTCGCCACGACCCGGCGCCATCGGCGAATGGATCCCGTCATGTTGCCGCCGCAACCGCGGCGAGGAAACGTCGCAGCGCAGGGATGCCGACCTGAGCTTCGCGATGCACGCGTTCGTAATCGAGCAGCGCATATCCATGTGCGATGCGGTTGCGCAGGCCGACGGCGCCCCGCAGCGCGGCAGCGACGTCGCGCCCGATCACACGCCGCTCCGCCAGGATGTCGAATGCGGAGCCGGCATCGTCCGGCTCACCCCATCCCTCATCGGCCGTCCAATGTGCGGCGATATCGATGCATTCCTGGATCGCCAGGAACAGGTAGAACAACGAAAGGTCACGGCTCTTCACGTCTGCTGTGAACGTGACGAGATCGCCGGAGAACCCGGTGGCGGCGTCATTCAGCCAGGCGCGTGCTCGACCGGCCTTTGCGCCGACGACATCACGCCGTACCACGGTCGGCGACCTCGCGCAGACGTGAGGCCGCGACTGCGTGCATCATGCGCGCGGTCGGTGCCCAGTCCCACCAGTCGATCATGGCCCGGGCGCGAAAGTCGGCCCACGCATGCGGCACTCGTTCGATGAGGACGACGCCGGTCCTGGCGATTTCGAAGCGCAGGAGCGGTGGAGCGTTGTGAAGCAGGATGACGTCGACCTGCCGTCCGGCCGCCCGAGAAAGCGCGGCGGATACCTGCGGCGTCATGGCGGACGCGTCGTCGAGGAGTATCGCCAGATCGATGTCGCTACGTGCCCGCAGCCGACCGGCCGCGGCGGAACCGAAGAGTACCGCCAAGCGGACGTGAGGTTCAGCCTCTAGGACTGCGGTCAAGTCTTCGCGCGCGCGCATCCGTCGATTGTACGTGCGGGAAGGCCTTCCGGTTCAGCAGTCGGCTCCCCGACAGCACTGACGGTCCACCGTCGGCTGCCGAGTGCCGGATGGTCGGACCTCGCCACGGCGCATCCGCGCGCCGACTGGATTGTCTGCGTGTTTTCCGCGCGAGTCCGGCGATTGCACCGTACGGCGTACGTCACGCTCGCGCGCCGCAAAGGGCCCAGCGTGGGTGCACTTCTTGCGGTAGTTGCGACTAGACGTCTTGAACGGCAGACCCCGGGCCAACGAGTCAGGTGAATAGTCATCCAATAGAGCAACAGCGGTTCGTACCGCATGTCGATCGCGACGTCGATGCCGCCGCGCGCTGGCTTGCGTCGGCGCTCGAGGGCAAAGACGTTCGGTCGATCGTCGTCTTCATCGGAGCGGGGAATGGGCACGTGCTCGAGGCGCTCGAGCGCCGGGCGCCACACGCCAAAGTCCTGGTGCTCGAGCCCGACCCTGCGCGAGCGCGTGCGTGTCTGGTGGAAGGAAAGTGGGCGGACCGGATCGCGTCCGGTCGGCTCGCGTATCTCGCAGACCCGGACTACCACGGCGCCGACGAGGCCTGGCGGGGGTTCCCGACCAAGGAAGAAGCTCCTGTCATCGTCGTGCACCCGGCAACCGCGGGAGCGCCGGGTATCGGGCGCGCGAAAGAGGTTCTCAAGCGCATCCTGTTCGGGGTCCGCGCCAACGCGCAGGCGCGCAGGCAGTTCGCCCCCCGCTATCTGCTGAATTCCATCCGTAACATCCCGGCAATCGTGACGGGAAGAGACGTGCGGGCCTTGACCGATGCGTACAAGGGCCTGCCGGCGATCGTCGCCGGAGCGGGTCCCTCGCTGGACAACGCGATTCCGCAGTTGCAGGAGTTGCAGGGCCGTGCGTTGCTGATCGCGTGCGACACGGCGCTGCGTCCGCTGCTGCACGCGGGTATTGCACCTCAGCTCGTCGTCGCTCTCGATCCGAGTACTGCCAACGCGCGACACTTTCTCCAGTTGCCCGAGTGCCAGGACACGTGGCTGGTCGCGGAATCCGCGCTCGACCCCGCCGCGACGAGCGTGTTCGACGGCCGGACGTTCTGGTTTCGCGTGGCGAACCACCATCCTTGGCCGTGGCTGAACGAGCAGGGCATCGACGTCGGAACGATCGACGTGTGGGGGTCGGTGCTGACGGGCGCGTTTCAGGTCGCGTGTCTGGCCGGGTGCGATCCAGTCGTGTTCGTCGGGGCAGATCTTGCCTACAGCAGGAATCGCCCGTACGCCCGCGGGACGACATACGAGTTGGATTGGGCGTATTACGCCGCCCGCGGGCAGACCCTCTCCGACACATGGCGCGGCCACGTGTTGAACAACGCTGTGGAACGCGTTCCCGATATCCTCGGCGGTTCGGCGCTTTCGAGTAAACCGCTGGTCGCGTTTCGTAACTGGATCGCCGAGCGGGTCAAGCGAAGCGGCCGGCGAGTCATCAACTCGACCGGTGCTGGAATTCTGATCGGCGACGGAATCGAAGCGCTCCAGCTGCCCGACGCCCTGGCCGACGTGTCAGCGAGTTCGTCCGTGTCCAGTGTCGCGCGCAACGGTCCGACGCTCGGTGGGCCGGACGACCTGGCCGCCCGTCTCAGTGGTATTCACGACGCGCTTCTGTCGCCGGGTCCAACCGCGCATCCTATCGGCGACTGGGCCGACTTCAGTGGGGATGGCTTCAATGTCCAGCACGTCGCCGAGTCGCTCGACGCTTCGGTGGCGGTCCTCGAGAGCAGAGCAGTCCGAGGTTCGGAGCTCGTCGCGTCCCGCACACCGCCGATTCAGGAGTTGTTTCGCGAGTCTCCCGGGTACTTCGCGCGCTTGCCCGAGGCGCTTGCGCGCCTGCGCGAGGGACTGAACGATGCAGCGCCGCTCACGCCGCCTCCCGCCGTGAATGCAAACACGGGGCGGGGAGTCGCCATCGAGCGCGCGTTTGCGCTCGTGGCCGCCAGCTGTCATGCCATCATCGGCGAACAGAGCGACGCGGCACCGATCGACGATGCGGTGCGCCCGCTGTATCTGCCGGTCAGCGGATCCTACCGATTCAACGATCGGATCGCCTGGCTGACGACGACCGCCGAAGCTGTTCTCGGAGCATCGTGGGTCAAGTCGCCAAAGCGCCAAGAGAGGTTTTCGATCCCACCCCCGCAGCTGCGGGACGAACCGGCTTTGGCGCCCTTCACCGCAGACGCTGCCAGGCGTCATGCGAACAGAGCGTGCGCCCTTCTCGCGCTCGAATGGCTGCGCTGCGCGATCGACGCGTCAATCGCGCCGGCTATGGAGCTGTGGCGGCTTCTCTACCACGCCGTCCACTTTCATGACGACGAGGAGCCGGCGTGGCGACTGGACGAGTTGCGACTCCAGATCGAACAGGTTGCGGGCGGCCAGACCGTCGACGTCCGGGTGCCGATTGACGAACGTCGTCTGGCGCGCGTCCTCACTGGCGCGATTCGCCGAGACGAGAACGAGCCGTATGAGCTCCCGTGGTGTGGGCATCTCGGCTTTCGTGTGCGGCTTGCGGTTCGAGGTCAAGACGATGGGCGGCCGGAGGCTCCCGCGATTCACGTCAGCGATCCGCACTCATTCTTCAGACCGCGTGTGCTCACCGACGGAGCGCTTCCTCGCGCGCGAGCGAACTATTCGACGGGTGGCAATGCGGTCTGTACGGCCACAGGCGGAACAGCCGTTTGGCTCGTTGGCGAAGACGGATCGGCTCGAAGGTGTCGCGAATGGCCGCGGCCGATCCTCGCTGAGCTGCCGCTTGGAGATGGCGGCGCGGTCGCCTGGGGGGATGGCCTGTCGCGACCAGGGCAGGTTGACCCCGGCTACGTGATGTGGCGCGAAGGCAATTGCGACGACGTGCACGTGCAGGAATTGCCCTTCCGGCCCATTACCGGCACGTGGTGGAACGGCAGGATCTACTGGAGCTGCTTCCCACGACCTGTCGAGACCTGGGTCGGGCTTGCCTCATGGGCTCCGGGAGAAGAAGGCAGCTTCGAGGTCCCAGGGCTCGAACCGATTCTCGGCTTCCATGCGACCGACTTAAGACTCGTGCTCGAGCCCGGCCGGCGAGAAGAGCAGGGCAAGTGGTCTCGCAGGCTCGCGACGCAGGGATGGGAATGGCGGCCTGGTGCTGATCCCGTTCCTGTTCCACTGGGCCCGCTCGGCGTCGTCTCGAGCCGTGCCTCGCACGCCGGGTGGACCGCCGTCGCCCATCCCGAGGCCGACTGCGTGTCGCTCTCCGCCACCGATGGACGGCGGCGTTCGATGCGGTGCTATTACCCGTATCACGTCACCTGGCTCGGCGACTCGTTGCTGGTCAGCACGCTCGACAGCGAGCTCCTGTGGTTTCAGGACCTCGCTGTCGCTTTGGATCGGTCAATCGGCTGACGCCTGGCCGGTGACTCGACAGACCCGGTCGGTGGACCGACACGCCGTCGCGCCGCAACCGGCACAGACCGCAGGAAATCCCCGGTAAACAGCCATTCTGTGCGGCTCTCGTCACGACGCGAGCGGCATTGATGCTGCACCGTGCCCTGTACTCGCATGGTGTCCGACGCCTTCGCGCGGTCGCACGGCGAACGATGGCTCGCCATCGTTCCGATGAAGCGGCACTCCGAACGGGTCCCGGGCAAGAACGTCCGGCGCCTCGCCGGCGAGCCGCTGTTCTTCTGGATTCTGCAGACCCTCAGCCGGGTTGACGCCATCGGTCGCATCGTGGTCGACACCGATGGAGAGGAGATCGCGACAGCCGTGCGCCAGCGGTTCGACGTCGACGTGTCGATGCGCCCCGAAGCACTTCGCGGCGACTTCGTGCCGACCAACGATTTGATACGGCACGTGATGTTGCAGTTTCCCCGGCACTCCTCGGTCCTGCAGACACACGCCACCAATCCGCTCCTGCGGCCCGGGACGGTTGCCGACGCCATCCGCCAGTTCGAGGCGCAGGAGGTGTTCGACTCGTTGTTCTCGGTGACGCGTCTCCAGACACGCCTCTACGACGTGAACGGCATGCCGGTCAATCACGATCCCGCTCGCCTCATTCGAACCCAGGATTTGTCCCCGCTCTTCGAAGAGAACTCGAACCTGTATCTCTTCACGCGCGACTCGTTCGCACAGACCGCGTCGAGAATCGGCCGGCGTCCGTTGCTGTTCGAGATAAGCAAGCTCGAAGCGCTCGACATCGACGAAGAGAGCGACTTTCTGCTGGCGGAGACGCTGATGTCGTCCGCCGCCCTGACGCCCATCACGCCATCTGCCGTATGACACGCGTCTCCATCGTCGTCCGTTCGTACAACGAAGAGCGTCACATTGGCCGCCTGTGCGAGGAAATCGCGAAACAGGAGGTCGACTTCGACTACGAGGTCATCGTCGTCGATTCGGGCTCGCAAGACGCGACACGCGCCATCGCCGCCGCCCACGGAGCGCGGATCATCCGCATCGATCCCGAGCTGTTCACGTTCGGCTTCGCGCTCAATCGAGGAATTGCCGAGGCACAGGGAGAGATCGCGGTATTCGTCAGCGCGCACTGCTATCCGTCGAACGAGCGGTGGTTGAGGGAGCTGGTCGTGCCCTTCGAGGATCCGCGAGTGGCGCTCGTCTATGGCCGCCAGCGAGGCGCGCCCACGTCCAAGTTTTCAGAGCGGCGCGTGTTCGCGAAATGGTTCCCCTCGGTCTCCGACTTTCGGCAGCAGCTTCCGTTCTGCAACAACGCCAACGCCGCGATTCGCACGTCGCTGTGGCGCGACAGGCCATATGACGAGACGCTGACGGGTCTCGAGGACGTGGCGTGGGCGAAGGGCGCCATCGACGCCGGGCAACTGGTCGCGTACAACGCGAAGGCCGTGGTCGTGCACGTGCACGACGAGTCGTGGCGACAAGTGTTTCGGCGATATCGACGCGAGGCGATGGCGTTCACGCGAATCTTCCCCGACGAGCGGTTCAGGCTGGGGGAGTGTCTGTCGCTGATCGTTCTCAACGTCGGATTCGACTATGCGGCATCCGTCAGGCAGGGCGTATTTGCGAAGAACATCTTTGCGATTCCGGCGTTCCGCGTGTGTCAGTTCTGGGGCACCTATCTCGGGTATCGCGAGCCGAGAAGCGTCACGCCGGAGCTCAGACGACGGTTCTACTATCCGGCGCGAGACGCGAACGTGGAGCCGGCCGACGCCGTCGCCCGGCAGTCGGTTGGCGCCGACTGACGGTCTATCCTGGCGGCATGCGCATCCACGACATCTCGATCCCAATCGCGTCCGACATGGTGTCCTGGGACGATGGCCCCGGTCCGGCGGTCGATCGATACCTTCGGATCGAAGACGGCGAGCTGGTGAACAACACGCGAGTGTTGCTCGACCTGCATGCTGGGACGCACGTCGATGCTCCGTACCACTTTCTCGGAGACGGCGGACGTATCGACGCGGTCGACCTGTCGAGATTGTGTGGCCCCTGCTATGTCGCGCACACCACGGCCGCGATGATCGACGCAAGCGTCCTCGACGGCATGCAGCTGCCTCACGTCGAGCGCATCCTGTTCAAGACGAATAATGTCGGACTCTACGCGCGTCGGACCTTCGTGCGTGATTACGTCGCGCTCGATCTCTCGGGAGCCGAGTGGCTCGTGCGCCGCCGAATCAAGGCGGTCGGCATCGATTACCTGTCGATAGAGCAGTTCGAGGGCATGGACGGCTCGGTCCATCGGGCGTTGCTCTCGAATGACGTCGCCATTCTCGAAGCAGTCGACCTCGCGAACGTCGCGGTCGGGAGCTACTTCCTCGTTGCCCTGCCGATCAAGGTCGCCGGTGCCGAAGCCGCGCCGGTCAGAGCCGTACTTCTCGAAGGAGCTCTTGCGTGAAGGACACCCGGATGTTCAACGTGCTCGTGTCAGCGCCGTACCTGCAGCGGGAGTTCGACGACTATCGGGCACGGTTCGTGGCGGAAGGGCTGTGTCCGATCGTGCCGGTGGTGCAGGAGCGACTGGAGGAGGATGAGCTGCTGTCGCTCATACATGACGTCGACGGGATCATCTGCGGCGACGATCGCATTACTCCCCGCGTGCTCGATCATGCGCGCCGCCTGAAGGTGATTGTGAAGTGGGGCACGGGCATCGACTCGATTGATGCCGAGTACGCGCGTCGCAAGGGCATCCCCGTCCGCAACACACCCAATGCGTTTACCGGGCCGGTCTCGGATTCCGTGCTCGCGTATCTCCTTGCGTTCTCACGCAACATCGTGGCGTCCGACCGGATCATGAAGAACGGCAAGTGGGACAAAGCGCCTGGCTTCACGCTGGCCGAGCGTTGCGTCGGTATCATCGGCGTCGGGAATATCGGGCAAATGGTTGCCCGCAAGCTCAAGGCGTTTGGCGCTCAGGTGATCGGCACGGACATCCTGGACATTCCTGCCGATATCCGGACGGCCTGCGGTATCGAGATGATGTCACTTGACGCGCTCCTCGAGCGTGCGGACTTCATCACGGTGAACTGCAATCTCAATCGAGCGAGCCATCACCTGCTCGGGCGGCGGCAGTTCGAGCGGATGAAGCGTCACGCCGTGGTCGTCAACACTGCGCGCGGGCCAATCGTCAACGAGGCGGATCTCGTATGGGCGCTCCAAAACGGCGTCATTGCCGGCGCCGCGCTCGATGTCTTCGAAGAGGAACCGCTCCCGACCTCGAGCCCGCTGCGAGGGATGCCGAACGTGCTCTTGTCGTCGCATGCGACCAACGCCAGTCCGCGGTGCTGGAATGCCGTTCACGAGAACAGCATCGCCATGCTCTGCGAGTCGCTGTCGCCGTTTCGCGAGGCTGCTCAGCGTCGCGAGGTGGCGTGATGAAGATAGCGATTGTGACCGGCGCGGCCGGAGGGATCGGCGCCGCGACGTGCACAGCCCTGTCGCGGAGCGGCTACCGGGTGTTCGGCATCGATCGGGCGGCCATCGGGGCGGACGTCGAGTGCGAGCCCCTCGAGTTCGACATCGCGCTGCTGTCGACACCGCACGGCGAGTCGTTCGTTCAGAAGTTGAAGCCGCTCGTGAGCGGACGCGTCGACGTGATCGTGAATAACGCCGCCGTTCAGATCGTCAAGCCGTTCGAAGGGTTGACGGTGGCCGATTGGCAAGAGTCGCTGCAGGTCAACCTGCTGGCGCCGTTCTGGTTGATCCAGCAGTTGACGCCCGAACTGCGGGCGGCGCGCGGCAGCGTGGTGAACATCGCGAGCATTCACGCCGAAGTGACGAAAGCCGGCTTTGCCGCGTACTCCACGAGCAAAGGCGCCCTGGTCGCACTCACACGAGCGTTGGCGCTGGAGTTGGCGCCCGACGTGCGAGTCAATGCGATTCTGCCCGCCGCGACCGACACGCCAATGCTGCGCGCCGGATTCGCCGGGAACGAGGATGGCTTTGCGGCGCTCGACGCGTGTCATCCGCTTGGTCGCATCGCGCGGCCCGACGAGATCGCCTCGCTGGCGGTCTTCCTCGGCTCGTCGCAATCAGGTTTTCTGACCGGTGAAGCCATTCGCGTCGACGGCGGTATCGGCGCGGTGCTTCACGATCCCGTCGCCGTCCCGGCGCGTGTGCCGTGATCGAACCATCCGGGATCCTCAGGACATGAAAGACCGTTCGCTCGTCGAGCGCCTTCTCACCGCAGCTGTGCAAGCGGTTCTGCCGCCGGTGGCCGCTCGACCGCTGATTGCCGTCGAAGCGACGAGCGACGTAGACGCCTGCTCTGCATACGAATCATTGCTCGTCGTGTCGGCGCTCGGTCGTCGTCACGTCCCGTGGCGCTTTTTGTGGATCCCCACGCGTACGGGCCAGGTCGGATCTGTCGCTCGGTTGATGGCTGCCTACAACGCAGAGCTGCTCGCCGACGTCGAGTTTGTTCACCGCTCGGAAGTTGGGGATGGACCCGCGCCGCTCGAAGCACTTGCGCCCATCGATTTCGCATGGATCCGCGGCCTGCGCTCGAGTCTGAACCTCGAGACGCTGCTCGGTCATCTGTCCGATGGTGGCATTGCCCTCGTCGAGAACCCGCCGGCGGAGCTCGAGCTCGAGTCGTCGACCTCGGCGAGCAACGGAGGTCGCAACGCCGACCTGCGAGAGATCCGGTACGCGGTGGTGACCGTCGACGGCGGACGGTGGTTATTGGCCGGAGCCGCTACGCCAGTCGAGAAGATCCTTGCGAACGCGCAGAAGCTCGACCTGCAGGTTGTGGGTTCGGGCATAGCGTTGGTTCCAAGCGTGGGCGAGACGGTCGGGCATGACGCGTCCTCCACCTGGACGCTGAACGCGGATGCGCTGAACCTGGCGACCGGGTGGTCGGCGGCACGCCGGGCATTTCCTCTCATCACGATCGAAGACTTCGCGCGAGCGGTTGCCGCCGGACAACTGATCGAAGAGCGCATCGTCGGCCGCCACTGCGGCGATCTCGGCGATCGGCTCGCGCAGTACCTCGCCATCGTGCAATACGTCCGGGCGACGGATTCGCGGATCGTCAACGTCCTCGAAATCGGCACGCTGTTCGGTGGAAGCTGCCTGATGAATCTGAGCGCGATGCGTGACCTTGGCATCGACGGCAAGGTCACCTGCATCGACCCGCTGGCCGGCTACTACAGCGAGAGCGCCGATCCCAAGACCGGATTACCAGTCGATCGCGACACGCTGTACTTGAACCTGGCGCGCTGTGGGTTTACGGCGGATCGAATCGAGCTTCGTCAGTGTGTGAGCTCTGCGCCGGAAGCCCGTGCCGGCCTGGCGCCGGGCTCGTTTGCGATGCTGATGATCGACGGCGACCACTCGGCGGATGGTATCCGCGACGACTGGAATGCCTTTGTCGATTACCTCGCTCCGGATGGAACGGTCCTGATTGACGACTACGCCGACCCGGTCTGGCCCGACATCACGGTGGTTGCCGATCAGCTATCCACATCGAAGGGGTGGACCCCGGTTGCGACGCTTGGCACGACGCTCATGGTGCGGCGGGACGGTTCGAACGCGTGCATGGATTCATCGAGAGAGCCGACTCGTGACGTTCCGACGATTGGTGTGATCGCGCGAGCGCTGACGGAAGACACGCGTGCGACGACGCATTGGTCCGCTCGCTTGTCGAGTGCGCTCGTCCACCTTCGGCACTGGATCGAGATGGATCGGCAACTCGAGTTGGGGAGGACGGCCATGGCGCGGAAGCAGTGGCCCGTCGCGGAAGCGCATCTTGCCGGCGTTGTCTCACGGCCTGATGCCACTCCTGCGGTTCTGTTGCGAGCATGGCTATGTCTGGCCGACTGCGCGGAGCAGCGACTGAACCGACGACGAGTGCTCGAATGCTTAGAGCGGGCGGTCGATCTCGAACAGAAGCTGGTCGCGCACGGTCATCCCCACCTCTACGCATCCAATCGTCTACGGCGGGCGCTCGCCGAGGCGCCGCTCGACCGCTTGTCGGCATGAACATGGGGCTGATTCCGTCTGCGCCCGAAGTGACGGTTGTGCTCCAGTGTCGACAGGAGCCATCCGAGATCGCCGCCACGCTTCGGGCGCTCGCCGCGCAACAGGGCGCTCCGTCGTTCGGGGTGCTGGTCATCCTGAACGTGCTGTCGTCCGATGTCCGTGTGGCGACACGCCACCTGTGCGATCCGTACCCGTTGGTCGTCCGCGTCGTCGAAGAAGACAACGACCAGTTGTGGCGAGTGCGCAACCGGGCGATTGATGAATGCCTGACGCGGTGGATCGTGTTCTCGACGGAGGCTGCGCCCGGACCGACCTGGCTGGCCGCGCTCGGTCAAGAGGCACAGGCAGGCGACACGGCTGTGGCATCACGTGGCGTCTACGACATGGCGCTCTTCGACTCCGGGCAGCGGTTCGAACCATGGTCCGACGAGATGTCATCTTCAGCGGCGTCCCCACTTGCCACAGCGATCCGACGTGCATCGCGTGCCCTCGATGATGACACTGCGACCCTGCGTCATGACTGGGCGGGAACAGCCTTGACGCTCGGGCGGCTCGACGAAGCATGGGCGCTCTTCGACAGCCTCGGCGATCATCCGGAATACGGCGCGCAGGCGAGTCTCTATGCTGGTGACTTTGCGCTTCGCGATCGCCTGTGGCTGAACGCCGAGCGGTGCTTTCAGCGATGCCTGAAGCATCGACCCGATTGGAATGTCGCCATCGAACGGCTGACGGCCCTGTTCATTCAGCGGGCACAGGCTACGGCCAGCACGCACAAGAAGGCTGCGTTGCAACGCGAGGGGTTGCAGCGAGTACAGAATGTCGCGCGGCCGTCGGAATTGCAGTTGTATCAGCGGGCCTCACTCGAGGCGGCGATCGGCTCCCGCGACATCGCGCGCCAGTTGTTCACGAGGCTTACGACCCAGTCGGCCTTTCAAGCCGGCGCCTGGTTTCATCTCGGCGAGATCGCCCTGGCGGCCCACGACTCGACTCGCGCCGTGGCGGCGTTCCAGCACTGTCTCAAGTTGCAGCCGACGCATGGGAAGGCCATTTCGCGCCTGGCGTCGCTGCTGCTCGACGCGCGAAATGGACGCGGAGCCGACCCGCCTTCGCTCACAACGAGCCGCGGCGCGGCCCGCGCCACCGCATGACGAGCGCTGCCATGGAATCGACGCCCATGCGAGCTCCCTACGATCACGAGGCGGAAACGCGAATCGGCCGCGGTGCCATCTCACAGATGGTCCGCGATCTCGACGCGAACGAGGAACACAGGAACTACCGTTGGGAGCCGTTCACCGCCGCGCTCATCGAAGAGATCCGCCGCGCGAAGGTGTTCGTCGATTGCGGTGCAGAGTTCGGTTTCTATATCCGGCTGGCGCTGAAGTACGGGCCGCCTGACGTTCGAATCATCGCATTCGAGCCTGACCCGGCTCGCTACGACCTGCTGGTCGAGACGTTTGCGAACGTCCCGCAGGTGGAGCTTCGTCGACAGGCGGTTGCGGACGGAACGACCTCGCGTGTCGGCACCAAGACCAGGAGCGGAGCGACGCTGACGATCATGCCGCAGCCGGGCATCGCCGATCCGTCGCCGCTGATCGATGTCGACGTGCAGACCGTGGCGCTCGATGACGTGCTCGGTAATCTCGAGGTCGACGTGCTGAAGATGGACGTCGAGGGCTCAGAACTGCTCGCCTGGATGGGGATGTCGCGTCTGCTGCAGCGGCGACGGACCAGCGTCTTCGTTCACGTGCACTCACGCTTTTCGCGAGCGCATGTGTCGGCGTTCGGCCAGATGTGCGAGGAAGCGGGCTTCGAGATGTGCGATGGGGATGGACAGCGGCCGGTCCATTCCGCATGGCGCGTGGTTCGACCGGAGGGCGCGCCCGCGCCACCGTGGCCGGCGCGAGCCGTGGCGAGCGACGCGAGTGCGTCCGTGTCGAGCATCTTGACCGAGATCGAAGCCAGCATGCGTGAGGTGACGCCGGCGACCGAGCACGTTGTTCGACGGCGCTACAAGTCGATCATCGATGCTCTGCTGATCAGAGCCGAACTCACGCCAGAAGACACGCTCCGGATCGCAGCGCTCAGGCCGCGGCTCGGCTACTCCTGGGCGTCACCGTCGAATTCAGCCTAATCGTCCAGCTGACGCGGACCATGAAGGTCCGGCGCCGCACTACACCGACGCCGATGGACTCGGTAGCGAATCCGCCGTTACGCGGCGCGTGGGGTTCGGCGCGTCGACCTGTCGGCCGCCGACTTCAGAGATGCCATCTTCGCCGACGCCGTCTGCGACGATGACTTCTTCGGTGCGCTGGGTTGGCGCGGCTTCCTGCGGCGCTTGCCGATTGCCGCCAGATAGTCGTCACCGGAGATGGGGGCAAACCATTCCGTGGGCAAACCTTCGAACAGGTCGATCATCGTCGGCCGCCCGTAGACCGCTCGCAGACGCTTCCGCATCGGCACCTGGAAGCAGCTCGTCGACAACACGATGGCGTCGAAGGTCGAAGCGGACACATCCTGCGGTCGCTGTACTCTGAAACCCGCCACCTCGGGGCGCGTCTCGGCCATGTGATCGAGGACGGCGACGATCTCCGGCATCTTCGACGGGAAGGTATCCGTCGCGCTGAGCAGATCCATCAGCCACGTCGTATGCGCGCCGGCGCCATACAGCGCGATTCGGCGGTACTTCTTCTTGAGCTCCCGCATCCGGCGAACGGCCACATTCGCCATCAGCCACGATTCGTGCTTCACGCGTGGCGGTGCCGGTGGCGCGACCGGCTTTGCGCTCGGTGCCGTAGCCGGAGCGCGTCGCTCGAGGACGCCTTCAACGCCGTTGGCGCGGTAATGATCCAGCACGAGCCACAGGATTTCGTCGATCAGCGCCTTGGGATTCTGCCGCCCTGGATTCTCGACCCAGTTGTTGTTGCCGTGAACGCGGTAGTACGCCAGCGGCACGTCGATCGAGTGCAGTCGACCGTGCGCCATGGCCGCGCGGGTCACGTACGCGTCGGCGCAGATCCGAAGATGGCTGGGAATCGGAGCGATCTTCTTGACGACTGCACGAGCCAGCGCCAACCCCGACGTGGGAACGTAGAAGTCGAATTCGCAAAGCTTCGCGATCTTGTCGAGCACAACGCCGGAGACGAGCGTCTCGCGATAGCGCGGGCAATGCTTGCGCCCCGGCCGCAGCACCAGCATCTGATGCTGTACGAGCGCCGCGCCGCGCGCCTCGGCAAACGCTTTACCCACGCGCTCCAGCTTGTTCGCCATCCACAAATCGTCCGCATCCATCAGGCAGATGATGCGACCGCGGCACGCGTCGAATCCACGATTGAACGCACCGGCCTGACCGGAATTGGCTTGAAAGCACGCGCGCACCCGCGGATCGGCCTTGCACAACCGCTCGATGACCGCGTGCGATCCGTCGGTCGAGCCGTCATCGACGATGACGACCTCGAAATCGCGCACCGTTTGCGCGAGCACGCTCTCGACTGCCGACTGAAGGTAGTCCGCGTAGTTGTAATTGGTGACAATGACGGAGAAGCGAGGCGTGTTCGTAGGCATGTGCTTTTATGCGCTGGCGCGCTCGCCGACGTCCCGGGCGCGTCGCTGAGGCGGTATCGAGGCAAGGCGTTGCGCCGCGGCTCGATGTTGCGGTTGTCGTTTCAGGCAACGCTGAAAGTAACGTTCGGCCTGCGGCATGCGCCCCTCGGCAACGGCGATCTCGCCAAGGTGGAACAGCGCACCTGCTCCATACTGCCGGTGTCGACTCAGGGAACTGAATATCGTCCGCGCTTCGTCGACTTCTCCCAACGTCTTGGCGAGCGAGGCGCGGTTGTACTGCGTGAGCGGCGAGGTGTCCGTCATCGATCGCAGCAGGGCCATCGCTTCACCTCGCAAGGTGGCTTGACGGTCGACGTCGGGCGTCTCCGCTCGCTGCTGCCATAGCAGTGAGGCGAGCCGAGGCGTTGCCATTGAATGGCCGGGATGCAGCGCTATCGCATCGCGAAGGAAGTCTGCAGTCGAAGCCGGCAGGTGAACTTCGGAAGCAAGTTCTGCCAATCGGCAATAGGCATCTGCGCCGCGCTCCGAATGGATGGGTCCGAAGGCGATGATCTCGCGCATCTGGTGCAGAAGACGATGGAGACGGCCGCGATTGCGATCCGCGGCGAACGCGTCGAACAACGGGCGACAACGCGCGCCCAGCCCACGAGGGACACTTCGCCGTTCGTCGAATGTCTTTCCGACCCAGGCTGCTCCCGCTTCCCAGTCGTTGACCTGGCACAGCGCTCCGGCGTACCACAGCGGAAACCACCAGTGGAGCCAGGACGCGCGTGGAGAGGCCAGCGTCGAGCGATCGGAGAACACGAGCGTCGTCACGGCCGTGTCGGGCACGTCCGGCATTCGCGAAGCGGCGGTGGCGACGAACTGACGGATGAACGACTTGTTGCCTTCGAGCGAGGTCGTATGGCCGTCGCGATAAAAGCGATGCTTCTCTTCGGTCTGGTTTTCGATCGCTCGAAAGACGTTCAGCGGAAAAGTGGCCGTCTGTCGAATCCCGGCATCGAGACCAGACTTCGTCAGGTCCGCGCTCCGATCGCCCGGGGATGCCGAGATGACGCCGGGATTCAAATAGCGAAGGAAGAACTCGTACTCGTCCCATCCGTATCCGGCTTCGTTGACTTTCGGCTCGTAGCCGCCGCACTGGACCCAACCGGCTTTTGCGAAACAGGCAGTGCCTGAAATGGCCGGAGCCGGAGTACCGAACGGCAACAGGAGTGCGGGAAAGCTCTCGACGCGGAATGTGTGGGTGAAGAACGCGCGCGCCTCGGAATAGTACGAACTGAGGACCTGCAGGTTGGACACGAAGTGTCGTCCGGCCTGCAGCTCATCGTCGAGCCATTCGAGCAGCGAGCGATCGACCACGTGCACGTCCGAGTCGATGGTGATGACCCATTTGCCGCGCGCTGCCGCGATTCCGTGGTTGCGCGCGTCGTTCAAGTTGAAACGCGGTCGATCGGGCACCTTCACGACCTGAATGGCATCGGCGCCGGAGCGTTTGAGCAGCTGCGGTCGATGGCGGCGCACCCAGTCGGCGGTTCCGTCGGGGCAGTCGTAGTCGACGACCACGATCTCGAAATCGGAATGGCGCAACCGCGCCCAGGTCGGCAGCGAGTCCTTCAGGTACGCCAGTCGACCTTTGCACGTGGTGACGAGCGAGAACGTGACCGATTCGAGTGAGCTCATAGGCACGAAGTGTCGATGCACTGCGGACGCACACCACCAGCCTGCCTGTGCGACGCAGCGTCGCGAGTCCTGCCGCTCGCAGTGCACTCCGCGTGCCTGTCGCCCTGGGTGCGCGGCTGCAGGAATTCCGCGGATCGCGGCGGAAAAGCAGGGAATAGCCGGCCGCAAGGGTCGGCGCGGCGACATCGACGGTCGCGTTGCCGACATCCTCGGCGCCAGTCGATATCGATTTTCCGGCGCTGCCCACGCGTCTGCTCACCAGAACGCCCTGCCGAGACCGGCATCATTGCTGCAGTGTGCCCACCTATTCATGGCTCCTATTGCAGTCATCTCGACAGACGTCGTGGACAGCGTCCGCGCAGCCAAGGCGTCGCTGGCCAAGGCACTCAAGGATGCGGGGACGTCGCGGGTGGCGATTTGGGGATGCAGCGAGACGGGCGAAGTCATCGCCCATCTGCTCGCGTCATCAGGGATTGCCCTCGACGCTGTCTACGATTCCACCCGGCGTGGTGAGTTCTGCGGCCGCGAGATTCGAAACCCGCAGGCTGGCCTCGATCCGGCGCTGCCGGTCATCATCGCCTCCGCCAGGCGTCCCGAGCAGCTCACCGAGGTCACCGGACAGCTTGCCCGTCACGGTGTCCCGTACTTCTTCGCCAACGGAAGCAGCCCAAAAGACCCCACGCAGGCGATGGAAGAGCGCTGCACCATTCGACCGGACAGCGAGAAGCTGCGGACATTCAAGAACCGGCACAAGGGCAAGCGCTGCTTCATCATCGGGAATGGGCCGTCCCTGAACCAGACCGACCTCTTGCGGCTGACCGGCGAGGCGACGTTCGCGGTGAACGGCATCTTTTACAAGACGCGTGAAACAGGTTTCACACCAACGTATTACGTCGTCGAAGACAAGCACGTGATGCGCGAGAACCGCGACGAGATCAACGCGATTCCCGTGACCGGGCAGAAGTTCTTTCCGACCGACTACAACGAGTTCATCACCGATCCGCGGTCGACCTTCTTCCGCATGAACTGGGGCTACTACAACTCGTGCAGTCCCAACTTCTGTATTCCGCGCTTTTCGACGGACGCCGCCGAGCGCGTCTACGCGGGTCAGTCGGTGACGATCGCGAATCTCCAACTCGCGTACTACATGGGCTTTTCGCAGGTGTACCTGGTGGGGATGGACTTCTCGTATGTCGTTCCCAAGAGCGCCCAGATCGACGGGCCGAACATCACATCCACCGAGGACGACCCGAATCACTTCCATCCCGACTACTTCGGGAAGGGTCGAACCTGGCACGACCCGAAGCTCGATCGCGTGCTCACGAGCTACCGGATGGCGAAGTTGGTCTATGAGGCGACGGGAAGAACGATCTACAACGCAACCATCGGAGGTTGCCTCGAAGAATTCGCGAGAGTGTCGTACGACTCGCTGTTCTAGCGATTCGTGGATCCAAGAATGTCCCGCACGGGACGGAGCAGCATTCGATGCAGAATCAAGTCGTCATCCGCAACAATGTCGTCGCGGCCTGTCGCGAGGCCAAGGCGTGCCTCAGCGATACGCTTCAACAGTCCGGCACTACGTCCGTGGCTGTGTGGGGATGCAGCGAGACCGGCGAGGTGCTCATGCACCTGCTGGCGATGTCGGGCATCTCGGTCGGCGCCGTGTACGATTCGTTCCGTCGGGGCGAATTCGGCGGTCATACGATTCGCGATCCCTACAACGACTTCGACACGACACTGCCCGTGATCATTGCGTCGGCGCGCCTGCCCGAGGAGCTGCCGGACGTGACCGGATATCTGCGCAGCCGCGGCGTTCCGTTCTTCTTCACCCGCAGCCCACGCCCACAGGTCAACGCCGTCAATGAGATGGCGGAAACGAAGCGGATTCTCGCGTCGTTGCCACCGCTGAATACGCCGCGCGTGATGATTCAGATTGGCGCGTCGGCCGGAAACGAGGCGCGCGCGTTCGTGAAGGACGGCTGGAGGGTCCACGCGTTCGATGCGGCGCCGATGTACAAGAGCGCCGAAGACACGGTCCGCGCCGAGGGCAACCCGCTCTTTCAGTTCTATAACATGGCGATCGCGCTCGAAGAGCGCGACAGCGTCACGTTCTTCCTGTCACGCGAACATCCCGGGATCAGCTCGTTGACCCACTTCCATCACGAGCACGAGCCTGTGGAAGTGCCGGCCACGACACTGCGGCGGTTTTACCGCGAGCACGGCATCACCGCGATCGACTTCATGATGCTCGACGCCGAGATGATGGATCTCGAGATCATGAAGACGCATGACTGGTCGATCCCAATCGCCGGATTGATGCTCGAATGCTTTCCGGCAAACGTGCAAGCGATTCGCGACGAGATCACGCGCCTGAATCCACGCTACCGACACGTCGTGTTCGAATGGCGCAAGCCTCGGCCCGGAGCCGGGATTCTCGGTGTGTGCCAGCGGATGTGCGCGGCCGACGACTTCGCCGCTGCGCCAAGAGACGGCGCGAGCTTCGGCAACATTCTCTTCTACGAGTCAGACTCGCGGTAGCCCGCAGTCACGGTCACTGCGGAACCTCGAGCCGACAAGGCTCGAAATCGTCTCTAGCTTCGTGGAGGCGAACAGAAGAACGGCGTGGTCGTCGCCCGAGACCATCGGGCATGGAGGTCGGCGACGACCGACTTGGTCTCGGCGCTTGCCGTTTCGCCCGATGTCGGTTCGAGCTCGTGCAGCTCCTTCACCTTGGCGTCCCACCACTTGTTGATCTGCGGCAACAGCACCCGCACGGCGTAGCGGCGGAAGCGGTCGTCGGTGTGCGCCTGGAGCGCCGGCAGCATACGCGGTGCGACGGTCGTTCGGATCGCCGAGCGCAGTTCGACCTCGTCACGCTCGATCAAACTCTGTTCGTTCCACTGCGATGGAACCTCGATCAGGGCGTTCGGGTATTTCTTCCGGATCTGAGCCAAGCGTGCGTCGTCCCTGGTGAACTGTGCCCATCCGGCGTAAATGACGCCGTCGGCTGACGGGTCGTTGGGCGCCGCGGCGCACGTCGCCCCGGCGAGAGCCGAGGCGCCACATCGCGACAATTCCGCACTGACTCGTCGCGCGACTTGCGGTGCGCCGATGACGACCGGCTTGCTGTACAACGCCGCCATGCCCTCGACGTACTGCTGCGGCAGCTCCACGAAATCGCATCGCTCGGGCACGAGCCAGCTGCGATGGCGAATGGGCGCTCCCATGTCGAGGCAGTCGGCGATTCCATCGGCGTCCAGCCACGACAGGAGTCGTTCGCGCAGCAGATCGTACCCGGCCGGCGTGAGGTGATGCCGGTCGACGTAGCAGTCGAGGCCGCGGTCGCTCAGCAGACGATCGACGTGGACGCAGCGCCAGTGAGGGAACTCAGTGGCCAGTTCTTCGATCCGGGACTGGCAGTGCAGCAGGCGCTGGCGGATCGATGGCGTGTAGCCCTCTGGCAGGTCCGTTCGCTCCTCGATGAGCAGGAAGATTGTGGGCTTGCGCACCGCCTCGCCGAACCAACGCCAGGCGTCCAGCCACTCGCCCTGGCTTGCGGCGAACATCCCGAGTCGCGGTGTAAGTGCCTGACCGGGAGAGAAGGGAAAGTTCGTGACCAGTTGATCGAACCCCGCCGCCGGGACGTCGCGATCATCACGACGCAGGCGAGGCGCTTTCGAGTAGAGCACATCGATCGGAAGGTCGACCCAGACGATGTCCATCTCGGCGAGCTGCGCTCGCGGCACCATCCAGAAATCAAGAAACTGGCGATCTTCTGCGTCGAGAGCGGACGGGAGCTCGGTCTCCCAATCCGCACGCATGCCCGCCATGTTGCGCCGGTAGGCAGACACAATGTCGACCGGTACCGACTTCCCGCCAATGCTGATTGCCTGAAGCGATTTCTTGTTGAACAGGCTGCGAACGATGCACGAACCGAGGTTCAACCACCGAACGGATGGCGCGATGGTGGCATCTGTGCTCATTGCTGTGGCAGGGCTGCCAGGATCGCCCCGACGGAGGTCAACTCAGCGACATCGTCCTCGGTGAGGGAGATGCCGAACTCGCCCTCGAGCGTGGCGAGCAGGCGCATGTGCGCAAGAGAGTCCCATTCCGGAAGCTCCCAGGAGCCGGTGTCAGGCGTAATGCCGTTCGCCTGTTCATCGGTGAGAACGAGCGCCTGCTGGAGACAGGCGACCACACGCGTCCACTGTGCACTCATGCTGCCGCTTCCTTCTTCGAGGCTGTGAAGTCATCGCCAGCAAGGAATCGCTCGCGGTTCATCGAGCGCGACATCTTGCCGGAGCTCGACTTCCGCAGCGACATGTGGTCGACAATCTTGATGACGCCTGGAACAACGCCCACGCGCGCGACGATCGCCTCATAGATGTCCTTGCGCATCCTGGCTCGCGCTGCCGCGTCGGCTTCCCGGGTTTCCGCCAGGACGACGAGCATCTCCGTGCCGAGATCCGTCCGCGGAGCGCCGAAAACCACGCATCGTCCAGGGATGGCGCCGTCGACGCCGTGGACGATTGCCTCGACGTCTTGCGGGTGAATGTTCACGCCGCCGACGATCACGAGGTCGTTCTTGCGTCCGACGACGAAGAGCTCGCCGTCAGCCGTGTAGCCGAGATCGCCGGTGAAGTAGCGTCCGTCTTGAAGCGAACGTGCCGTCGCCGCGTGATTGCCGTGATATTCGGTGAGCAGACACGGACTGCGAAGCACGATCTCGCCAACCTCGCGGTCGCCCGTGGGACCGTTCGCGGTCACGATCTCGGCGGTGGTGTCCGCAAGGAGTGTTCCCGAGCTGACGATGATCTTCGCGCGCGGATGATCCGCGTTGACGGGTATCGCGCGTCCTGTCCTCGCGAAGGCGTCGCCGTCGATCGCGTCCTCCTTCACCGATGCCCCGAACCCGCCTGAGGTCACGGCGAAGGTGTTCTCCGCCATCGCATAGCTGGTCGCCAGCGCCGACGGCGAGAAGCCGAACCTCGAAAAGCGTTCGACGAAGCGCCGATGTGTATCGGGCAGGATGGGCTCCGAACAGTTGACGACGCCACGCAGTGAAGAGAGATCGCACTGCTGGAGCTCGGCGTCGGTGATGCTGCGGACCATGTGGTTGTAGGCAAAGTTCGGCAGCCAGGAGAGCGTGGCTCGATGCTGGCTGACGGCTGTCGTCCACATCGCCGGCCGTTGCGCCCACTCGAACGGGCACATCGCGACCAACGGGATCGCCTTCAGGAACGGGAGAAGAAAACAGGCGATCAACCCCATGTCGTGATAGAGCGGCAGCCAGCTCACGATGCAGTCGCTCGAACGCGCTTCGATGCTGTGTGCGTAGTGGTCGATCTGCCAAAGCAGGGCGCGATGTGAGATCGCGACGCCCTTCTTGATGCCGGTCGTGCCGGACGAGTACTGAAGAAAGGCGACGCGGTCAACGGAGCGTGACCCGACCATGGCCCGCCGTTCGACAAGTGATTCCGGACGAATCCCGGCGAGGCGATCTGCAGTGCAGACGGCCCGGCCTTGCACCGCGTCGGGCGTCAGCGTGCAGAGCTGCGTGGCCAGGTCGGTATACGTAACGAGCACCTGCGCGTCAGCGTTCTCCAGCAGCTCTCCGATGGTCGCGAAGTACTCCTGTTCGGAGAACTTCTGAGAGGGAAAGGCAAACATCGCCGGGATGCTGCCGTGCAGGAGAGCCCCCAGGAACGCCGCGTACAGATCCAACGAGTGCTTGAGGATGATGACGACGTGCTCGCCTTGCTTGATGTTGAGGGACTCGTATACGCCCCACCATTGCGCCGCGCGGTCGAGCACCTGGCGATAGGTGTACGTCTCCACCGGTCGCCGGAGATGCAACAGGCGCAGGAAGGTCCGGTCGCTGTCCTGTTCGTAGTTGCGCAGCAGGATGTCGGTTGCCAGCATGCGTATGACGGAATCGCTCTCGAGCGGCGTCGCCGTCGGTGTCGCCCACGCCAGCAGTGCAGCATCGATGCCGACCCTTACGAAATCCAGTTCGGCAATGATGTGATCGCAGCACCAGCGTTCGGAGGGGTTTGGGCCACAAGACGTGATGTCAGGGTGTCGCACGCCCGACACCAGCGCCGTGGTACCGGCACACTCGGCAAAGGCTACTGCTCACCGTAGTTGTGCCTCGACATGGACAATCTGGCTATTCGACGGTGTAACCGAGCGCCTGTGCGTTGTCCCGAACCCGAACGTCCCGGGTCACGACCACGACCAACGCAGGCGGCTCACCAAGCAATTCCGCTGTTGCCAGATGCACCGCGTCAAGCGTTCGAATCGGTTCGATCGGAAACGGTCGCCGGACGCGGGCCAGGATCGGGTCGGTCACGGCAACGAGAAAGCAGCGCCGCTCGAATCGTCTGAGCGCCCGCACGGCAGCGCGCTCTTCTTCGGTCGTCAGCTGCGCAGCCGCTCGAGCGCGCAGAATCGCTCGCGCGCCTTCGGCGATCGTCAGCGCGGACGTGACCGTGCGTCCTCTCGCGCGTACCGATTTCAGCGCGTCGACGTCGCGCTCCAGCAGCGCCGCGACCAGAGCGCTCGATTCAATGTATCGAAGGCCGATGGCGGTGGCGTCCGAAACAGACGGCCTGATGCTACGCCTCGCCACGATCGGCGTCGATCAACTCGGCGGCGGTTCCGGCGGGAAGATGAATGTCCGGCCACCCCTCTGTGGGGTCACCGGCTTCGAGCGGGGGCCGGATCACGCCGGACGCGACGAGCTCGTCGAAGCGGCTTGGGGAGGCGCCGGTCTTTGAACCTGGCGGGACGAGCTCTGCGACGACGCGACCATGCGCCGTGATCGCGATACGTTCGCCAGCTTCAATCCGCCGGATGTAGCGACTCAAGTTGTCTTTCAGCTCGCGGATCCCGGTAGAAGTCACCTGATAATTATAGCCACATGAGGCCACATCGAAAAAGAGCGGTCCGCGGACCTCCCTGACGCCCGCGATCGACCACGATCGGGCGGCGCCACGGTCGGCGGATGGCGGGGCCGGTTCAGGCTGCGTAGTCTGCCCGCGCTCGCATGCGGCGGAGCGGGTGGGTGGTGATGCGGTTCGGCGAGTGCGACTCGAGATTGAGCCGTGCGTCGAGGTAGTTGGGCCGCGCGGACAGCGCCTGCCGGAAACGATACCGGGCCCCGGCGAGGTCACCGGTCGCGGCGAGTGCCACGCCAAGGTTATTGGCCGAATCGGGCTCGGCGCTGATGGCGTGGGCATCAGCAAGAGCGACGCGCGCCTCGAAGAAGTCGCCGCGCTGCGCATGGAGCGTGCCCCCGTAGAACGCCACTCGCCACCCCTCGGGCATCGGGCAGGGGCCATCGGGCTCATCGACCGCGTGCGGATCGGCGACCAGCCGCGCGGCTTCCTCAACGTAGGCGAGTGCGGTGTCGAGCTCCTCTCGAAATATCGCCAGCGAGACAAGCGTCCAGACGACCACGCGAGGCGCAGCGCCTGCCTGTTCGAGCAAGCGACGGACAACGCTGTAGGCATGCTTACGCAGCGCCTTTCGATACATGGCGCGCTGATTGTCGAGCTGACGCGAAACGCTGGTCGGATACGTGTACATGCGGTAGCCGACTTCGCGCACGAGTGCCGCGCGGAGTCCTGAGACCAAGGCACACAGCACGAAGTCGCTGTCCTCGGGTCCGTGCAGCTCGGAGTCGTACCCAACCGCGCGTCCCGACTCAGTGCGAAACGCGACCTGGCCGATGCCTGGCAGATGATTGCGCTCGAACAGGCGAAGCAGATACGGCGGCCGGTCGAGAAACATCGGGATCGGACAGACGCCCTTCGAGACGCCTGTCGCACCGTCGACGAGGTCGAGCTCGTCGAAGGCGAGGTCTGATCCGGTTTCGACGAGTGTCCGAACAAGGCGCTCTGCTCGCCCCGGCAGCAGTTCATCGTCGGCATCGAGCCACAGCGCGTAGGGCGTGCGCACCTGCTCGAGGCCAAACTGTCGGGTGAACCCGAGCATCCCGTGATGCGGCGGTCGGACCACACAGAGCTCAGGGGCTTCTCGCCGCGCGATCTCCGTGGTCGCGTCGGTGGAGTGGTCGTCGATCAACAGAATGGGATAGCCACCCTGGGCTGTCGCAGAGCGGACCGCGCGGGCAATGGTCGTTGCGGCATTGCGCGCGGCGATAAGGATCGTCGCGGAGCGGTCCATGTCAGGCTGTGCGCGACGCCGGTTTCGCGGCCGCCTGAGGTCCGAAATAGCAGCTCCGACAGTCGATGCCGTTCATGCAGCGCCGCGACACGGCGACGCCGGCCGATTCGAGCTGCGTCCGCGCCGCCTGGTGACAGGGGTTGACCTCGTTGCAGCGAACGAGGTGATTGATGTCGCCGGTCAGACCGTGGAGATGGAAGTGTGAGCCGGCCACATATTCGGGCGCATGGCTCTCCGCGATGATTCGCTCGTAAATGGCTCGTGCAGCCGATGGATCAACGTAGCGAAGCCTCGCCGCGCGCATGAACTCGTGAATCCAGCCGGCGGAGCGGGCGATCGTGTCGTACTGCCGCAACTCGGGACGCGCATACAGTCGATCGAGGTGCGGCTGCCACCGGATGTTGAACCGGTGGAGATCCTCCCCGAGGAAGCGCGCCGCGTGCGGGTTGCGATTTCCAGTGGCGCCGCCGATGTGAATCAAGCGCAGGTCGAGCGCGATGCCGACGCGGCGGTCCTGCGACCATGCCTGCATGCACACGTCGAGATCCTGGAAGTACTTCTTGTACGACACGTCGATGGCGTAGCGGCCCGGCTCGCGGATCAACATGATCGCGCTGCAGAGCGTCGGGACGTAGGTCGCGTGGTTCCTGACCCACCGCGGGTCGTGGCGGAAATCGAACAGGCTCTCGGTCAGTCCATCGCGTCCGACGACGATGCCCATGTGGTTCACGTCGCCACCGTCATCGGTGTGCACGCAGCCGACGATGTCCGCATCGAGGTCGTCGGCGGCCGAGTACAGACGATTCAGCCAGTCGTACTCGTGAATCTCGACGTCGTCGTCGAGGATCACCAGGTTACGGCCGGTGCGCTCGGCGTGCCGCAGCATGTCGTTCATCACCGCGGAGTGATTGAACTGCGTGTCGTTGCCGTTGTCGATCAGATAGAGCTCGGCGCGACTCAAGTCGGTGGCCTTGACCGACCCAATGGCCCGGCGCGCGTTCATGCGCCGGATGTCCGGCGAGCACATGAAGACGATCGTGTCTTTACGCATCGACGGTGGCCCCTCGACTTCGCTCGGGGCAGGCCCGCTCGTCGAGCTCTCGTAGAAGCTCCGCCGCCTTCAGATGACGGGGGTTCTCGGCCACGCACTTCTCGAGATGCTCGCGCCGGCCGTCGAGCGTGTAGAGGTGGTAGTGCGCGCCGGCCCGGTGCCAGGCGTTGGGACAACGCTCGATGAGCGATGCGAATTGCTCGCGCGCCGCCGAGGGATCGGTGCTCTTCGCACGCGAGGCCTCGTTATAGACCCCGTCCCAGTTCGGCGCCTCCGCGAGCGGTTTCCACGACGCGAGCTCCGAACGCGCGTAGAGCCCGGACGTGATGTAACCGCCCCATTTGGCCCGGAACCGTTCGAGATCGCGTGCGAACAGCGCGGCGACGTCGGAGACGCGCGACGCGTAGTCGGCCTGCACGTGCATGACCTCGAGGCCGAGCGCACAGGCGACCTTCTGGCCCTGATGCCACGCCGCTATCCCGATGTCCGTGTCGTGGTGGTACTTCTCGTACTGGCGATCGAATTCGAGTCCGCGATCGTTCATGACCAGCACCACGGCACTGCTCACCGACGGCGCGTAGATGAACGGCTGGCCGGATCGAGCACTTTCACGCGCCTGGGTCGTGGTGCCGTCGCTGTAAACGAGCATGCCGGTGTGGTTGATCTCGCCGGAGGGCGCCGTATGCACGCAGCCGACGACGGCAGCCTGGGCGAGCGTTGCGGTGTCGAAGAGCCGATCGATCCAGTCCGTCTGCCTTACAACGGCATCGTCGTCCATGAAGATGACCGGACGGCCCGACGCGTAGACGAGCATCTCCTGCATCACCGTGGGGTGATGGAAGTGCGCGTCGTAAGCGTTGTCGAGAATCATCAGCTCTGCACGACGCAGGTCGGTGGCGCGGACCGCCTCGATCGCGCGACGAGCCATCGGGCGATTCAGATCAGGCGTGCAGAGCGCGATAACGACTTCCTTCATCGGGCGTGAGCGGACCATGTGCAAATGTGCTGCCCCGTCCAGCGGGCCGCCTGACGGCGGCCCCTACGACGACGGGCAGGCGGCTGCACACACTAACATGGCGAGACGCGTCATCTGACTGTCGGCGGTGGACGGATTATTGACACACCCGACCTCTCCATACGTGCGCTAGGGGCGCCAGCACGGCTCTCGTGTCGTAGAGCGTCGCCTCCAGCAGAACGGCGTGCGGTTTGCCTTCCGTCACCTCGCCACATCAAGACCACGATGCAGAACGAAAAACGAGCAATGACGAACGCGCCAATCGACCGATCGATCATCGAGCAGTGCCTGGACGATGGGGCGCAGGGCGTCGAGCAGATGCTCAACGACGTGAAGGCGCTCGCCGGACTCTTCCGCGAGCGCGATACGGGCGCGGGCAACTACGGGCTGGTGCAGCTGGCGCAGAACCTCAAGGCGCTGATCGTCCTCGTGCAGACGCTGCGCGAACCGGTCGCTGCGATGCAACCGCCGCTGCTGGCGGCGCTTCCCTCGGAGAAGGACGTCGAGACCCTCGGTTCCTGGCTTGAATCGCTGGTCGAGGCCCAGGCAGGACAGGACTGGCTGACCGTGGCGGACGTGCTCGAATACGACCTCGAACCGACGCTACAGGCCTGGATGGAGCAGTTCGTGGTCCTCAGGCGCCAGTGCGCGGCGTAGCTGGGTTGCTGCGTTGCTGGGTAGATGGGCGGCTGGGTAAACGCTCTTGTCTTACTCGCTGCACTTCCGCAACCGCTTCGAAGACAAGTGTTCTTACCTAACTGCTTAACTGCCCAACTACCCATCTACCCATCGGACCCATCGACCCATCTACCTATCTACCTATCTACCTAGCAACCCAGCTACCCTGTCGTAGAGCGCCGTGTAGCGCGCCACCATGACCTCGGTCGTATAGCCCGCCAGAAACTTTCGCGCCGCCGCATCGACGATGCGATCGCGGATTTCCCGCCTGATTGATGTGGCCCGGCCGAGCGCGGTCGCAAGGCTCCGCGCATCGTCGGATTCGAACAGCCAGCCAGTGTCGTAGTCAGTCACCAGCTCACGCAATGTGGGGATGTTGCTGGCGACCACCGGGATTCCCGCGCGGAACGCCTCGAGCACGATGATCTCTTGCCTGGCGACACGTGACGGGACGACGACCGCGTCGAACAGGCCGATCCAGGTCTCCGCCTCCCGTTGCGCGCCGATGACGTGGACGCGATCGGCGACGCCGAGCTCGCGAGCGCGCGACTCGAGACTCTCGCCTCCTTCGCCGATGAGGACGGCGTGAATCGCGCGTGCTGATTCCAAACCGAGCGCGCGGAGGAGCAGTGCCTGGTTGTTGTTTTCGGTGACCGGGCCGAGGCAGCCGACGACGACGCGCCCGGCTCCGCGAATCTTCTTCATCGTCGCGACGGCCGCCGGCAGTGGACGCGGCGCGTGCGGCGGGAGGCCGGCAGGAATGACGGTCACACGGTCAGGCGCGACGCCGGTGCTGGTCAGGAAGTCGCGGGTTGCCGTTGACGTCACGATCACGGTGTCAACCGCATTCAACAGCTCGAGCTCATGACGAGCATCGTCGGACGTCCGGGCGTGCCAGCCATGCTGCGTCTGGACCACCAACGGCCGGCGCACTGCGGCATCGCTGGCGAAGCCGAGCGCGATCGCGGCGGGAACGGCTGCATGCGCGTGCAGCACGTCGACGTGGTCGGCATGCCGAACGCGACGCAGTTGTGCCAGGACGCGTTGGTGAAGGGCCGGTGCCCCGTCGAACAGGGAGTCCTCGACGAGAATCGCAACTTTGGCGCTGTGCAGCCGATTCAGCAGGTCAGGGTGGTTGTGATACCCGACCGTGCCCGTCGCCGAGGCGACGACCAGGACGTCGTCGCCGGCGGCACGCTGGGCGCAGGCCAGCTCGGCGACCGCATGACCCGGACCGCCGTGCAGGATGGGTGTCAGATGGACGACCGAGCGGGGCATCAGACCGTGCGATCGGAGCCCCAGACAAGTGGCATATGCGGGGACTAACGCACGAGGGCGCTTGAACCAACAGCCGAGGTGCACAGACTCTTTGGACCCGACCTGTGTTCCGGAACGAAGCACCCGTCTTGGCCCAACCGCGAACCATGACAGCTCCGGTGATCGCCCCAATTGCGTCGGATTTTCGGCCCGATGTCGGCGATCCGGCGCGCCGGCCGGTCCCGGTCCGCCTACAGGCGGACCCTACGCCCAGTGCCTTCGGCGTCTTAAGCGTCCCAGAATTTCTGCCGATTCCTTCCGCAGTGTCATCCATCCTGATCACGGGGAACGATCCGGCCGCCCAGGGTCTGCTCGCCGAGGCTGGTTACGCCTGCTCGAACGTTGCGCCCGCGACCTGCGAGCACCGACTCGAATCGCTTCGCGAGGACGTGCTGCGCCGTCACCGGCGCCTGCTGGACGTGCTTCAGGGACTGCGGGCGGACGCGGCCCAGTCCGTGTTGCTGGCCAGCGTCGAAGCCCGGTGTCCCGATCTCTATGATCACGCTCAGCGTGTGGCGCGCTCGGCGGCATCGCTGGCGCAGGCGCTGCGGCTCGGGCGGGGAGACGTCGGCGCCATTCGCACCGCAGCCCTGTTGCGGGATGTCGGCAAGGTGGTGATGCCGCAATCACTCCTTGGCGGAAACGGTCCGCTGGACGATGAGGAGATTGCCATCCTGCGGTTGCAGGCCTCCATTGGCGCGGAGCTGCTTCGCCATGTGACCGGGTTCGCCGGTGTCGCTGACCTGGTCGGCGCGTCTCGTGAGCGATTCGATGGCACGGGTTATCCGGCAGGCCTTGCTGGAACCGAGATTCCGATCGGCGCTCGCATCATCGCCGTGGCCGCCGCGTACGACACCTTGACTGCTCCGCGGGCCTGCGACGATCCGCTCACTCACGATGGCGCCACCGCGGAGCTCGTGCGTCGTGCCGGGACACAGCTGGACCCCGACGTCGTGCGCGCGTGGCTCGATCTGACGGAGCGGGCCCGATGCTGCTGATCGCCGGGCTCGTCTTCGTCGTCGTCGCCGTCATCGCCGGCTACCTGATGGAGGGCGGCGCGCTGCTGGTCCTCAACCAGCCGGCGGAGTTCCTCATCATCGGCGGCTGCGCGTTCGGCACGTTGCTGATCAGCACGCCGATGTCGGTCCTGAAGCTGACGCTGTCGCAGATCAAAGGCGCGATGGGTGGCGGGCAGAAGCGGCAGGATTACATCGACCTGCTGTCGCTCCTCTATCAGATCTTCAAGCAGGTGCAGCAGTCGGGCGTGATGTCGCTGGAGCCGCACTTCGAGGACGCCACGAAGAGCCCGCTGCTCAACAAGTATCCGAGCTTCATGTCGCGGCACGACGCGGTCGACTTCCTGGCGGACTCCGTGAAGATCATCATCGTCGGCGGCATCGCGGCGCATGACCTCGAAGCCCTGATGGACGAGGACCTGAAAGCACACCACGACGCGGCGCTGCAGCCGGCGGCCTCGCTGTCGAAGATCGGCGACGCGCTCCCCGGCCTCGGCATCGTCGCCGCGGTGCTCGGCGTGGTCATCACCATGGGCCACATCGATGGGCCGCCGGCCGAAATCGGCGAACGCGTGGGCGCGGCGCTGGTCGGGACATTCCTCGGCATTCTGATGTCGTACGGGTTCGTGCAGCCGATCGCCACGCTGCTCGAAGGAGCCGTTGCGCAGAATGCGTACTACTGCCTGTGCATCAAGGCGGGGCTGCTGGCGATCTACAAGGGCAATCCGCCGGCGATCGCGGTGGAGTTCGCGCGTCGCGTGCTGCCGCACGAAGTGCGGCCGACCTTCAACGAGACGGAGGAGTTCTGCCGAGCGGCGATGCAGCGTGAGCCGGCGCAGGCGGCGGCCGCGTGATGGGCACCAAAGACGCTGTCATCATCGTCAAGAAGAAGGGCCACGCCAAGCATGGCCACCATGGCGGTGCCTGGAAGGTCGCTTATGCCGATTTCGTGACAGCGATGATGTCCTTCTTCCTCGTGATGTGGATCGTGGGGCAGAACCAGGACGTCCGTAAAGGGATCGCCGGCTACTTCCGCGATCCGGCAGCCTATAGCGGAGGCAAGGGCATTCTTCCGGGCGCGCGGCAAGGCGCCACCGGCGAGCAGTACGAGGCCGCGCCGGTCGTCGAATCGACGAAGGTCAAGGAGGTCGAAGCGGCCATGCAGAAAGCGGCCGAGCACCTGCGCGAGGCGCTCAAGCAGGTTCCGGCCTTCGAACAGATCAAGGATCGAATCGAGATCCGGGTGACCCCGGATGGTTTGCTGATCGAGCTGCTCGACGGGCAGCGCGACGGGTTCTTCGACAGCGGGAGCGCCGTGCCACGCCCGGAAACCGTCGATCTGCTGAAGGTCATGGGACCGGAGCTGGCGCAGCTCGGTCACCAGGTGGTGGTCGATGGCCACACCGACGCGCAGCCTTATTCAGCGACCAACGCCTACACGAACTGGGAACTGTCGGTCGATCGCGCCAACGCCGCTCGCCGTGTTCTGCAGACGACCGGCCTTCAGTCCGCGCAGCTCGAGGCGGTTCGTGGCTTTGCAGATACCAAACTGCGCGTTCCTGATCGTCCGCTCGACGCGACCAACCGCCGCATCTCGATCCTCGTTCGCCGCTGATCGCGCAGCGCCTGACAAGGTGCGTCAAGGAATTGCGACGAAAAATTGTCGATCAGCTCTAACGTTCGGCGCGTGCAGCGTCGATAATAACCGCGCCGATCCATGACGGACGTGTCCCCGCACAGCATCCTTCGAAGAGCCGCCGTCGATACGACGGTCGTTACCGCCCCCGCAACAGTTTCGGTTCTGATCGTCGATGACGACGACCGCTATGTCTCGTTCGTCGGCCAGGCGTTCGAGTCGAGCACCGATTCGCACATCCATTTGATTCACGTTCGGCGGCTGTCGGAGATCTGGCGCGTCCTGCGGACGACACCAATTGCCGTCGTGCTGCTCGACGTCGAGTTGCCGGACGGCAACGGTCTCGAATGGCTGCGGCAGAATCGCAGCCGGCTGGAGTCAGCGGTCATCGTGTTGACCGGCCACGCGGAATACAACCGCGAGGCGGAGCTCGACGTCGCGCAGGACTTCATGGTCAAGTGGGAGGTCGAGCCGGCACACCTGGTGCGCGCCGTGCGCTACGCGGCCGATCGCGAGCGCGTCCGCCAGCAACTACTGCGCAGCCGCGAGTACTTCCAGTCGCTCATCGATCAAGCACGCGATCTGATCACGGTCGTGGACGAGCAGGGCGTCATCGTCTACCAGAGCCCTGCGTGCACGATCATGCTCGGCCTGCCGCCCGAGACGTTCGTCGGCCGCCCGCTGCTGGACTTCGTCGAGGCACACGACATCCCACGCGTGCGCCAGATGCTGGCGTCGCTCTTCGCCGGCGGAGAAACGCCGCCGGCGGGCGAGTTCAACATCAGCCACGCCGACGGCACGTTTCGCACCGTTGAAACCGTCGCGGCGAGGATCACCGCACTTGGCGAAAGCGGCCGCGTGGTGCTCAACTCGCGCGATGTCACCGAACGGCGCCGTGCCGCCGAAACGCTGCGACAGCGTGACCAGCAGCTGCGTCAGGCGCAGAAGATGGAGGCGGTCGGAAGACTGGCCGGCGGGATCGCGCACGACTTCAGCAACGTGCTCACGGTCATCACCGGTGCGTCGGAGCGGCTGCGCGACATGTTCGGCCCCTCGTCGACCGCACGCCACGACATCGATACGATTCTCAAGAACTGCCAGCGCGCCGCGTCGTTGACCCGCCAGCTGCTGGCCTTCAGCCGTCAGCAGACGCTGGCGCCGCGCCCGATCGATCTCGGCTCGCTGGTGAGGAGCACGGGTCAGTTGCTCACGCAGTTGATCGGCGAGCACATCCGTCTGACCATCGAGGTGGCTCCGGACGTGCGGCCGATCGAAGCGGACCCGGTGCAGATGGAGCAGGTGCTGATGAACCTGGCCATCAATGCTCGCGACGCGATGCCGGCGGGCGGATCGCTGCGCGTGCTGGTCCGCACGATCGAGGTGAGCGAAGACTTCGCGCGCACGCATGCACCGATGCCACTGGGGCCGTTCGTGCACCTGCAGGTGTCGGACACGGGTTGCGGCATGACGCCCGAAACGAAAGCACACGCCTTCGAGCCGTTCTTCACGACGAAAGATCCGGTGCACGGGACAGGGCTCGGGCTGTCGACGGTCTACGGGATCGTCAAGCAGAGCGGCGGATACATCTACATCGACAGCGAGCCCGGCATCGGCACGACATTCGACGTGTACATGCCGCCGACGGTACGGCCCGTCGTCGAAGAGCCACCACGACAAGCGCGTCACGGCCCGGTGCGTGCCGCCACGATCCTGCTGACCGAGGATGAAGACGACGTACGCGACCTGTTGACGGACCTTCTCTCGGCGCAGGGCTATTCGGTGGTTGCGGCCAACAGTCCGGAGGATGCGTACGCGGTCGCGTCGAAATACGACAAACCGATCGATCTCCTGTTGACCGACGTGGTGATGCCAGGCGGCACAGGCCCCGATCTGGCGCGGCGCCTCGGAGCTGTGCGATCCGGTCTGAAAGTGTTGTACATCTCCGGTTATCCGGAGCATGGATCATCGGCCAGCGGATCGGTGCTCGATCCCGGCGCGCCGTTCCTGCAAAAGCCGTTTACGAGAGATCTGCTGCTGGAGAAGGTGCGCGAAATTCTGGGTTGATCTCAAGTTCTGTTTCCCCGCCGTCGATTTCTTCTTCGTGAACACTGCTGTTGCCCGTGCCCTCGACGGGATTCCCGATGTCTCTCAGGCTGTCGAACTGCGCCGTGTCCGCATGGTCACCGGCGCGCTCGAACGGCTGCTCGACTCCACGGCCCGGCGCGAAGGTCGCGATCGGGAACTGATTGCGGAAACGGTCGCCCGGGGTGTGGATCTGTTGGAACTGCTCGCGCGCGACGCAAGCCGCCGGCTCGACGGTCATGCACCGGCCCTGCTCGATGACGCGGTGCAAGCGCTGGTGAACGAAGTGGAACGGATTACCTCCGTCCCGAGCCCATCAGGTGAAACGCGGACCCGCGGCGTGTGCGTTCGCGGGCCGTGGCCGGCCCCGCCCCGCTAGCCTAATCTTCCAGGCGCTTCTTGAGCTGATCGCGCTCGCGCTGCGACGGACGCTCGGCCTCATCCTGAGGATTTGGTGGGTACTTGTGCTCCCCGCGGCGATCCGACTCGTACTCGCGGTGCCGATCAGCTTCAGGAGTGGGTGACGGCTTGTCGTCGATAGTGAGTCGCACGCCACCCAGTACGTGTTCGATCACATCCCACTGGTGCTTTTTCCGATCGACCGGAGCCACAGCGGAAATTGATGCAGGCGGGATGCCCAGAGGGCCTTCGAGGCCTGAGGCTCTTCAGATCAGACCTCGTTGCGCATCCAGACGCCGCGGCGCACTTCGCGTAGCAGCCCGGCGTCGACGAGGTGGTCGACGATACGCTCCGCGACTTCGTCCCGTACCTGGAGCCATTGCGACATCGTGTCAGTCGTGACCTGAACGCCCGGGTTCTGGACGATCTGCGCGACCACCCACCTGACGAGCTCCGCACGCTTCTCGAGGTCTCTCCGCTCCATCTCCCTATCTACCTAGCAACCTGGCTACCTGAAAGGGCCGGCATCTTCGAGCAGATGAGTGAAGCGTCAACTCCAGTCTCATCGAACGCCGAGGAACGAGGATGGGCGGCGCGAGCTCATGAGCGGGCTGACGTTCAAGTTACCGCCTTTGCCGTCGATGACAAAGTCGTAAGCGGCTCTGCAAGGAGCACGTCAACCATGCGCAAGTGGACCATTCGTCAACAGGTGCTGATCGCGTCGATCGCGCTGGCGGCCGTCACGCTGCTGCTGGGTACGACCGCGTACTGGCAGGCGTCAGGTGACGTGGCGGTGGCTGCTGATGCGCCCGCGGCCGAAAGGACCGCGCATGCGGAAGCGTTGCTGACGCTGGCGCGAGCGCAGGCCGACGTGGACAGCGCCGAGCATGCACTGCTGCCGAGAAACGTTCCCGACAGCCTGCGCGCGGTACAGATTCAGCGCTTCGAGGTCGCCGTCACGGCGTTCGCCGACGCGCGCAAGACGTGCGCGGCGTTGTCGATGACGGCGGACAGTCGACAGACATGGAACGAGCTGGTCGCGGCGTGGGACGTGTGGTCCGCCGACCTGCGGCAGTTCCGCGCCCTCTACGACGCCTATCACGGCCGGCCGACGCGGGCCGGATATCGCCGCATGACCCAACAGGGTCTGGTGGCGGATGCGAAGTCGTTCGCCCGCTCTCGTGACCTGCTGCAGAAACTGATTGCCGAGGACCGCGCCGGCCACGAGCGCGAGGTCGACGCCACGGCAGCGCCCGTGACCCCGGCGCCGCGCGTGGCGGCGGCCGCGACCGCGCTGGCCGTGGTGGCCGTACTGGCTATTGCCTTCGTCCTTCGCCGGTCGATCGATCGCGAGATCCGTCGCGTGGTGCAACAACTGTGGCAGGGCAATCAGAAGGTCGACGCGGTGGCCGCGCACATCGCCAGCACCTCGCAGTCGCTCTCACGAGGGACCGCCGAGCAGGCGGCATCGCTCGGACAGACGTCTGCGTCGATGGAACAGGTGGCGTCGGTCACGCGCCGCAACGCGGAGCACGCGCACGAAGCCGCATCGCTGGTGACCGCGGTCGACGAGCGCGTGGCCGCGTCGAACGAAGCGCTGGCGGCGATGGTGAGCTCGATGAGCGCCATCCAGGAGTCCAGTCACAAGGTGTCGCGGATCATCAAGACGATCGACGCGATCGCGTTTCAGACCAACCTGCTCGCGCTCAACGCCGCGGTCGAAGCGGCGCGCGCGGGTCAGGCCGGGATGGGGTTCGCCGTTGTCGCCGACGAGGTGCGCAGTCTGGCGCAACGGTCGGCGCAGGCCGCGAAGGACACGGCGTCGCTGATCGAAGAGTCGATGGCGAAGACCGAGACCGGCAGCCGCACGCTCGCTGCCGTGACGGGATCGATCCAGGAGATCACCGACGGGACCGCGAAGGTCAAACGGCTGGTCACGGCGGTCAGCGAAGCCAGCCGCCAACAGACCGAGGGGCTCGACCGCGTCTCGGCGTCGCTGGCGCAGATGGAACGCGCGACGCAGGCCACTGCCGCGTCCGTACACGAAAGCGCCGCCGCGACAGAGGAGCTGCGGGCGCAGGCGGACAGCACGAATCGGGTGCTCGCACAGCTCGCTGGAGCCGCACTCGAGCCGCGCCGCGTCGTGGAATCTGCGGTGTCGCCGCGCGCTCGCACCGTTCATCGAACGCCACGCGTGGCGAAGGGCAACGTCGTGCCGATGCGGCGAAAGACCCCGGGCCGCGTGAAGGCGACGCCCACGCCGGTCACGTCCAGCGAGACCGCTGAAGAGACGATTCCACTCAAGGCAACCGGCACCTACGGAAGATTCTAGAGATACAGATGCGCCCAGAGTTCATTCTGCAAGTTGATGCCGATCTGAGCCGTCTCGCGTGCAGCGTGATGGTTGGCGGCGACACCGCCGTCGACGCCCTGAAGAGCGGGCTCCGGCATCTGGCCGGCGTTCTGGCGATGGCGCCCTTCGACGGGCTGGCGGCGGTCATCGACACGATGATGCGCGCGGCCGACGTGGCGGAGGCCGGCAACGAACAGGAGACGCTGGCCCGCGTCGACGCCGCCTGGGACGCGTGGAAGGCAGGGAACGAGAGCACGACGCCGGCGGTCGCGGCCAGCGAGGCGACGTCGAGCGGCAGCGATGCACGCGTCGAAGACGACGTCGAGGCGCTGCGCATGGATCCCGAGCTGTCGGGGATGTTCATCGTCGAAGCGCTCGACCACCTCGGGACCATCGAGGCATCGGTCTTGGCACTCGAGGCCGCGCCCGGTGACGTCAAGCTGCTCAACGACATCTTCCGGCCATTCCATACGGTCAAAGGGAACTCCGGCGCGCTTGGTGTGCGTACGGTCCAGGAGCTGGCGCATCGCGTCGAGAACCTGCTCGACCTCGGTCGCTCGGGAAAGCTCGCCATCGGCGCGCGCGAAACCGACGTCATCCTCAAGTCCGTCGATCTCCTGACGGCGATGATCACCGACCTGCAGCATCGGCTGAACGGCGATCCCGGTCAGGACCTCGAAGCCGCGCGACTGGAGATGATGACGCTCGTCGACGCCGCGATCGCACAGGACGACACCGACGAGCCACCGGTCGTGCTGCCAAACCTGGTCGCGGAAGCGAGGGCGGACGTTGGCGGTGCCGATGGTAGGCCGGACCTTCCGCCTTCGCCGGACGGCTACGGCGGACAAGTTGTCAGGTCCGGCGGTGCACCGACGCCACCAGCATTGAAGCGCCGCGCCGACGACACGGCTGCGGCCTCGGTCAAGATCGACACGCGCAAGCTGGATAGCCTCGTGGACATGGTGGGCGAGCTCGTGATCGTCCAGTCGATCATCCATGAGGATCCGGCGCTCCAGGCGGTGGACGAGCGCCTGACCCGCAACCTCGCGCAACTGCGCCGGATCACCAGCGACCTTCAGCGCAACGCGATGGCGATGCGCATGGTGCCGATTCGGCAGACCTTCCAGAAGATGGCGCGCCTGGTGCGCGACCTCTCGAAGCATTCCGGCAAGCAGGTCGACCTGGTGCTGTCGGGCGAGGACACCGAGCTCGATCGCAAGGTGGTCGAGGACATCAACGATCCGCTGATGCACATGGTGCGCAACAGCATCGACCATGGCATCGAAGACGGTGCCACCCGTCAGTCACGCGGCAAGTCGGCCACGGGTCGTCTGACGCTGAAGGCGTACCACCAGGGTGGCGCCATCGTCATCGAGATCGAGGACGACGGCGGCGGCTTGAATACCGAGCGCATCCGGCAGAAGGCGATCGCGCAGGGACTCATCGACGCCAACGCGCAGCTCGATCCATCGGTGATCCACCAGTTGATCTTCCGTCCCGGCTTTTCGACGGCGCAGCAGGTCACCGAGATCTCCGGCCGTGGTGTCGGCATGGACGTGGTGCGGAGAAACATCGAGGCGCTGCGCGGCCGCATCGAGATCCAGAGCCGGCCCGGCGAGGGAACGGTTTTCACGATCCGCCTGCCGTTGACCTTGGCGATCGTCGACGGTCTCGTGCTGCGCTCCGGTGAGCAGCGGTTCGTCCTGCCCACCTTCGCGATTCGCGAATCGCTTCGCCCGTTGCCCGACCACGTCCACACGGTGCACGGCCAGCCACGCATGGTGCAGGTGCGCAACTCGCTGATTCCGCTGGTGCGGCTCGCGGAGCTGTTCGGGATCGAAGACGCGGTCGAGAACGCGTGGGAAGGCGTCGTCGTCGTCATCGAGGACGAAGACGATCACGTGGCGGTGATCGTCGACGAGCTGGTCGGCAAACAGGAAGTGGTCATCAAATCGCTCGGCGACGCGTTCAGCACGGTGCGCGGCGTGGCGGGCGGCGCCATTCTCGGCGACGGACGGGTCGGACTGATCCTCGATGCGCACGGCATCGTGGCGATGATGCAGGGACGCGAGGCAAAGGCGGCGTGAGCCCCCATGGAGCAGCAATGAACACGACACAGAACGCGGGCGCGGTGAAGGCGGTGGCGGGACTGGCCGGCAAATACCTCACGTTTGCGCTGGGTGCCGAGGAATACGGCCTGGCGGTGCTCAAGGTGCGCGAGATCATCAAGATGCTCGACATCACGCAAGTGCCGCAGATGCCGCCCCACGTCAAGGGCGTGATCAATCTTCGCGGCAAGGTGATTCCGGTCGTCGATCTCCGGCTCAAGTTCGGCTTCCCGCCGCAGGAGTACACGGAACGCACCTGCGTCATCGTCGTCGAAGTCGTGATTGCGACCGGCTCCGTGTTGATGGGGATCGTGGTCGACGCGGTGTCGGAAGTGCTCAACCTCGCGGCGGAAGACATCGAGCGGACGCCGGACTTCGGCGAACGGGTCGACACGAACTACATGACGGGCGTGGCGAAGGTGAAGGGCAAGGTCAAGATCCTGCTCGACCTCGATCGCGTGCTCGGAGCCGAAGGCACGATTTCACTCAAGGCCGCGTAATCATGCTCGTCGAGTCCGTCCCCACGCTCACCGATGGCGAGCTGGCGGGCATCGTACGACTCGTGTACGAGAAGAGCGGCATCACGCTGCACGCCGGCAAACGGGCGCTGATCGTCGCGCGGTTGCACAGCCGGCTTCGAGCGGGCGGATACCGCAGCTTCGGCGCGTACCTCAAGGCGGTGGAGTCGGATCGGTCAGGGCGCGAGCTCGGGCTGCTGCTCGACGCGATTGCGACCAACCACACCAGCTTCTACCGGGAACCGCAGCACTTCGCCTTTCTGCGCGACACAGTCGTGCCGCGCTGGCAGGCATCGCGCGGCCGTCCGCTGCAGATCTGGAGCGCCGCGTGTTCGAGCGGTGAGGAGCCGTACACGACAGCCATGACGCTCACCGACTGCGGCGCGACGAGCATCGGTCCGATCCAGCTGTTCGCGTCGGACCTGTCGTCGAAAGCACTGGCCCGCGCACGCGCCGGCGTGTATCCGATGGATCGGGTGCAGGGACTGCCGCTGGACGTGCTGCGACGGCATTTCGAAAAGGGCGTCGGCGATCAGGCGGGGATGGCACGCGTGCAGCCGCACGTGCGCAACGCCGTCCAGTTCGAGCAACTGAACCTGCTGGAGATTACGGACCTTGGTCGGCGCTTCGACACCATCTTCTGCCGCAACGTCATGATCTACTTCGACAAGTCCGTGCAGCAGCGCGTGGTGTCCATGCTGGAGCGGCACCTCCACCCCGGCGGGTTCCTCTTCATTTCCCATTCCGAGAGTCTGAACGGCATCTCGCACGGGCTGCACTGGGTGGCGCCGGCGATTTACGAGAGGACACGGGCGTGAGCGTCCAGATCGGCACGTTATCGGTGCGCACGGCCGCGGCCGCCCCGCCAGTGGCAGTCGGACGCCGTCTCGTGGTCGGCATCGGCGATTTCGCGGTTTCGGACAACCCCGCGGATTCGATCGTCACCCACGCGCTCGGCAGCTGCATTGCCGTCTGCCTCTTCGACCCGGTGGCGCGCGTCGCCGGGCTCCTGCACCTGCTGCTGCCGGAATCGCGGATCAACCCGACGCGTGCCCAGCAGCAGCCGGCGACGTTTGCCGATACCGGCGTTCCGCTGCTGCTGAACGCTGCCTACCGCCTGGGCGCACACAAGCAGCGGTGTGTCGTTCACCTGCTCGGCGGCGCGGACGTGACCTCGTTGGCCAATTCGACCAACTTCAACATCGGTCGGCGCAACCTGCTCGCTGCCAGGAATTCGTTGTGGCGCAGCGGCGTGCTCATCAAGGGAGAGGAAGTCGGAGGGTCCGTGGTCAGGACGGTGAGTATCGACGTCGCCCGCGGTGGCATTCAGGTCACCTCGGGGCGCGAGATGCTTGCGCAGTTGTGATGGTAGGCCGGGCCTTGTCAGGCCCGCGACGGTAGGCCGGACCCTGTCAGGTCCGGCGGAGAGAACGCCATGATCGATCAAGGCACACCGGCCCCAGAGAAACGGCCGATGAACCTGCTCATCGTCGATGACTCGTTGACGATGCGCAACATGATCAAGCGAGTCCTGGGAATGACCGGCCTGCGCGTCGGTGAGGTATACGAGGCCGGCAACGGCCGCGAGGCGCTCGACGTGCTCGAGACGCACGAGGTCGAGGTGCTGCTGACCGATATCAACATGCCCGTGATGACCGGTACCGAGTTGTTGCGGGTCGTCGCCGCCAACCCGCGGTGGCGCTCGCTGCGGCGGGTCATCATCTCGACCGATGGCTCGACGGCACGCCGCGAAGAGGTCGCGGGGCTGCACGTACGGTGCTATCTGGAAAAACCCATAACCCCGGAGATTGTTCGCGATGTCCTCACTGCCGTTGCCGACAGCGATCTTCACCCCTAGCGGCGAGACCGCGCTCGTCGCGGCCGTGTGCGACGTTGCCGAGCGCAGCTTCTTTGCCTACGCGGAGCCGTGCGATGCGGGCCGGTTTGCGGAGCTCTGTGAAGGCACCGAACGTTGGTACAGCGCCGGCATCGAGTTCGACGAAGGCGACTGGAAGGGAACGCTGCGCTGCCTCGTGCCCGACGATGCGGCCCTGGCGATGTTCGACGCATTCAGCGGGCGTGGTTTCGACGATCCCGCGCCGGCACCCGAGCTCGTATCGGATTTGATGTGCGAGCTGGCGAACATGGTCTGCGGCGCCTGGCTGACGCGCGCCGCGAGCCACCAGACGTTCAGCTTGCGGCCGATGCCGGTGGCGATGTCGGCGGCGTGCGCGCCGGTGAAAGGCGAGACCTGGATCACGGTCGCCGTCAACGATCGGCCATTCGCCGTCGCGGTGCGCGCCGAGGCTGGAGACGGTCACGGCGGACAAGATGTCGGGTCAGGCGGAGGTTGTGCCCCGGGTCGCGACGAGTCCGGGTTCCGTTCGGAGATGTAATCGTGCCGTTGGCTGCTCGCCGTACGAAAGTACTGATCGTGGACGACTCGGCGATCGTCCGGAAGATGCTTGCCGACGCCCTGAGGTCGGAGTCCGATCTCGAGGTCGTCGGTGTCGCTGCCGATCCGTTCGTGGCGCGGGACCTGATCCTGCAGCACAAGCCGGACGTGCTCACGCTCGACGTCGAGATGCCGCGCATGGACGGTCTCACGTTCCTGCGCCGGTTGATGGAGCACTATCCGCTGCCGGTCATCATCGTCAGTTCGGTGACGCAGACCGGCTCGCGGTCGAGCATCGAGGCGCTGGCTGCCGGCGCGATCGACGTGATCGCGAAACCGGGCGGCCCGCATTCGGTAGGACAGGTCGGCGAACGACTGAAGCGCGCCATCCGCGGCATCCGCCCGGGCGCACTCCAACGGCGGGCGGCGATGACGTCGCGGATCGCCGCGTCGACCGGTCCGGCCACGCTGGGGCGGGCGAGCGGTCTGATCCTGATTGGCGCATCGACCGGCGGAACGCAGGCGATCGAAGCCATCCTGACGCGACTGCCGGCCGATACGCCGCCGATTCTCATCGTGCAGCACATGCCGGCCCAGTTCACGCGCGCGTTTGCGACGCGTCTCAACACCGTCTGCCCGATGCAGGTAGTGGAAGCCGCCGGCAACGAGACGATCAAACGCGGCGTCGCCTACGTCGCGCCGGGCGATTACCACCTGATGGTGGAAGCCGACGGTCTGGAGCTGCGCACCGCCGTGCGCACCGGTCCGATGGTGCACTACCAGCGGCCGGCGGTCGACGTCCTGTTCCAATCCGCCGCCAAGCTGCGCGGCGTGCGCCGGGTGGCGCTGCTGCTGACCGGCATGGGCGCCGACGGCGCCGACGGCATGGTCGCGCTGCGCCAGGCCAATGCCGTCACCATCGCCGAGGACGAGCAATCGTGTGTCGTTTTCGGCATGCCGAAGGAAGCGATCGCGCGCGGCGGCGCGGCCCACGTCGCCACCCTGCTCGACATGCCGCGCCTGATCGCGGACTCGCTGTTGCCGCCGAAGAGTCAAACGGCGGCCGCGGTCTGACCGGACGCTAAGGCTTTAGTTCAGGCCGCTTAGGCCGATGTGAATGGAAGGAGTTCACCTCATGAGATTTCTTGTCGTCGACGACTCGTCGACGATGCGCCGGATTGTGATCAACACGTTGACCAAGGCTGGCTACAGCGAGTTCGCCGAAGCCGGCAATGGCAGCGAGGGCGTCGACCAGCTGACGAAAAATTCCGTGGACTGCGTCATCACCGACTGGAACATGCCGGTGATGAACGGCCTCGAGTTCGTGCGCGCCATCCGCGCCAACGCCAGCACCAAGACGGTGCCGGTGCTGATGGTGACGACCAACGCCGCCAAGGACGACATCCTCGAAGCGCTGAAGGCCGGCGTCAACGATTACGTGATCAAGCCGTTCACGCCCGACGTGATCAAGGCCAAAGTCACCGCGGTGACCACGAAATGAGCGCGCGAGTCATTACCGAAGCGCCGCCCGTGCCGGACCACATGGTCAACGACCTTGTGGAGTCGACGCGCGAAGTCTTCGCGACGATGCTGTTTCAGGAAGCAGTCTCGCATCCGTCGCGTCCCGCCGTCAGTCGCGAACCGCGCGCCGACGTCGTGGCGACCATTCACCTGACAGGCCCTTCCCGGGCGGTCATCGGGCTGTACTGCAGCGAGCCGGTCGCCAAGTCGATGGCCGGATCGATGCTGGGCCTCGACGCGGCGGAAATCGGTGACGAGTTCCCCGACGCGCTGGGCGAACTGGCGAACATGATTGGCGGATCGTTCCGCAACCGCATGGCGGAGCTCGGTGGAAACTGGGCGATCTCGGTCCCGACCGTGACGATCGGCAGCGGCATCATCACGCACTATCCGACGGATGTCGGCCGGGTGATCTGCCCGTTCGACACGCGGGGCGGCGAGCTGCTCCTGGAACTCGTACTTCGCCGATAGGCCAGCCTTTCGAAATCCCAATTTCCTGACGCTGGGCGTTGGGGTCGGATTCAACCATCAAGTCGGAATGTAGGGCCGCCTTCAGGCGGCCCGAGTGGTACACTCCACGCGCTTTCATGGAGGTACCTCGATGTTCCTCGCTCTCTTGCTCGCAGCGGCGCTGTCGAATCCGGCCGCGTGCGAGAACCTGAAGTCGCTTTCGCTGTCGAACACGACCATTACCGCTGCGCAACCGGTGGCGGCCGGGCCGTTCACCCCGCCAGCGGCGCCGGGCGCCGGCGGACCGCCTTCGGTTCCGCTGCAGCTTCCGCCGCATTGCCGCGTGTCGGCAGTCGCCAGGCCGTCGCCCGACTCGAACATCGAGTTCGAAGTCTGGCTGCCCGAGAACTGGAACGGGAAATTCGAAGCGGTCGGTGGTGGCGGATGGGCCGGTGTGATCAGCTACCCGGCGATGAGTGTCGCGCTGCAGGAAGGGTATGCGACGGCGTCAACGGACACCGGGCACAAGGGCGGCAATGCGCTCTTTGCGATCGATCATCCCGAGAAGCTCACCGACTTCGCCTATCGCGCGATCCACGAGATGACCGTCCAGGCCAAGGCGATCATCTCCGCCTACTACAGTCGCGCGCCGCGGCTGTCGTATTTCAACGGCTGCTCGACCGGCGGGCGACAGGGATTGATGGAGGCGCAGAGGTTTCCCGAGGACTTCGACGCCATCGTGGCCGGTGCACCGGCCAACTATCAGACGCACCTTCACGCCTGGGATCTGTCGGTCTCCGTTCCGGTGCTGAAAGACCCGCAGAGCGCGGTGAAGCCAGGAACGCTGGCCATCCTGAACCAGCTGGCACGCGACGCGTGCGATGCGAAGGACGGCATTGCCGACGGCATCATCAATGATCCGCGCGCGTGCAAATTCGACCCGGCGGTGATGCTGTGTCGCGAAGGCGATACGCGATCACAGGAAGTCGGCAAGTGCCTGACACCGCCACAACTCGAAGCCGTGAAGCGCGTGTACGCGCCGGCGAAGACACGCAGTGGGGAAGTGGTGTTCCCAGGGAAAGAGCCAGGCAGCGAAACGGGCTGGGCTGGCGTTCTGGGCGGAGAGCAGGCACCTGCCGTGTCGACCGGGTCCTTCATCGTCGCCTACAACGATGCGAAGTGGGATGCGAAGACGTTCGATCTCGATCGCGATCTGAAACTGGTCGACGAGAAGGTCGGCGCGCCGGTGAACGCGATCAATCCCGATCTGCGGGCGTTCAAGGCGCGTGGCGGAAAGTTGATTCTGTATCACGGCTGGAACGACACGGCGATCTCGCCGGGCAACACCATCAACTACTACTCGAGCGTGTTGTCGAAGATGGGCGGGAAACAGGACGACTTCATTCGCCTGTTCATGGCTCCCGGGATGCAACATTGCGGCGGTGGTCCCGGGCCGAACCAGGTGAACTGGATGGCTGCGCTCGAGCGCTGGCGGGAGTCGGGCATCGCGCCGAACCAGGTCGAGGCGGTTCACATTGCGAACAACAGTGTCGACATGACGCGACCGCTCTGCGCGTACCCGCAGCAGGCGATCTACAAGGGGACGGGAAGTACGAACGACGCGGGGAACTTCATTTGTAAATAGTGATTCGTGATCTGTGATTGTGTTGGTGATTGCGAGATTCGTGATTGTGATTCGTCGCGATCGTCCCCGTCGCAATCACCAATAGTTCAGACATCACAGATCAAAAATCGAGAATCAATCACTAATCACAGATCACGAATCGCAGATTACTGCCAAGTCTTCCTATTGTTTCTCGTACACCGCCACGTTGTGCACCGGACGCTGCGCGTTCTGCCGATCAAAGGTCAGCGTCAGCGTCTTCCCGTCGGGTGAAATCGCGCGACGGCCGACGCCGTACACCGATCCGGCGTGCGACAGCGTCACGGCGGAGTTGTAGGCATCGATTCGTCTGAGCGTGACGGCGTCGTAGTCGGGATTGCCTGTCACCATCCGCTCGCCGCCATAGTTGGCGTTGTATTCGAATTTCTCGACGCGGCCGTCCGCATGCGTCCGTGTGACGACGCCGATAATGCCCTCGGGCATCCGCGTGTAGACGCGGGTTTCCTCGCGGACCGGCGGTCCCGGTGAGTACTTCGACTTGGCGATGTTGAGCCGCCAGGTGCCCAGCAACATCACCGGCTCGTCGTCGCCCGCGGGCTGGGACGCCGCCGGGACTCTGCTGACTTGGAGCGCAGCGACTGCTGTTCCGCCCGCGCCGAACAGACTACCGACGGCAAGAGCAACGACGATGGAGGCCAAGCGAGCGCGCATGCCACACCTCACGTCTAGGTCCGCTTTCATTTTTCACGCCGCCGCCGCTAACCGGACTGCCCCGTAGTGTCCGCCTTTAGGCGGACCGTAGCAAGCCACACTTCATATATTCTTCTCGCCCATGGGTGCGAGAAAGACCGCCTATCCGTTTCTCGTTGTTCTTACAGCTGTGCTCGTCGGGGGAGTTGTTGGCGCCCGCGCACAACAGCGTCCTGGAGTCCATCCGATCAGCGGCCGTCAATACGCGCAGCCCATGGGCGTACAAGGCGCACCGTGGCTCGAACGGGCGGAGCGCGAGGAAGAAGAGGAGCCCGATCGGGCGCTGCGGCTGCTGAAGATTGCCAAGGGAGCGACGGTCGGCGACGTCGGCGCCGGGTCCGGATACATGTCGATCAGGATGGCCAGAATCGTCGGACCCATGGGCCGCGTCTATGCCAACGACATTCAGACGGGGATGCTCGAACTGCTGCAGAAGAATATTGCCAAGGCGAAGCTGAGCAACGTCACTCCGGTGCTCGGGACCTTCGACGACCCGAAGCTGCCGGCTGGCGCCCTCGACCTGGTGCTCATGGTCGACGTCTACCATGAGTTCTCCGAGCCGCAGGCGATGCTGCGGCATATCCACGAGTCGCTCAAGCCGGATGGCCGGATGGTCCTGCTCGAATACCGCGCCGAGGACCCGAACGTGCCGATCCAGCCGCTGCACAAGATG
>Ga0081539_10001172_pt1 | contig 47466 bp, 52 predicted proteins | sample TabmetS4T2R2_FD_71023 | JGI IMG/M metagenome (GOLD analysis project Ga0081539, IMG submission 71023) | Tabebuia heterophylla rhizosphere microbial communities from the University of Puerto Rico - S4T2R2 | ecosystem: Host-associated > Plants > Roots > Rhizosphere ... | reverse complement strand
CTCGCCGGCGTCGGCGTCGGCATCGGCAACATCTTCGGCAGCTTCGTCTCGGGCGCGCTGCGCAACCCCGAGGCCGCTCCCCGCGTGTTCGGCAACGTGCTCCTGGGCTTCGCGCTCACCGAAGCCGTGGCGCTGTTCGCGCTGGTCATCGCCTTCATGATCCTGTTCGTGTTCTAAGCACGACGATGCGTAGACAAGCCTACGGTGCGTTCGCTGCCGGCCTCGCCGCGTTCGTGGCGAGCAGCACGGCTATGGCGAAGGAAGGGTCGGGCGGCATGCCGCAGCTCGACTATCACAGCTTCGCACCGCAGCTCGTCTGGCTCGCGATCGCCTTCCTGGCGCTCTACTTCGTGATGTCGAGGCTCGCGATCCCCGCGATCTCCGACACCATCGACCGGCGCCAGGGCAAGATCCAGGGCGATCTCGACGCCGCTGAAAAGGCCAACGAGGACACGCGCGGCCTGGTCGCGGCCTACGAGAAGCGGCTGGCCGACACCCGCGAGGAAGCACGCAAGCTGATGCGCGAGCGCGGCGAGGCCGACAGCGCCGCGGCAGCGGCGCGGCTGCAGGCCCTGCACGACAAGCTCGCGGCGCAGATCGGCGAAGCCGAGAAGCGCATCGCCGCCCAGCGCGACGACGTCATGGCGGGCCTGGAGAACATGGCCAAGGACATCGGCCAGGACGTCTACGCCAAGCTCGCCGGCCAGCCGGCCGACCAGGCCGCGCTCGCCGCCAAGATCGCGGCCGCCAAAGGAGGCAGCCGATGATCGGCACGGCATGGGCGGCTGACGCCGCACACAGCGAGAGCATCTTCTCCGATCCGGCGTTCTGGGTCGCCGTCGCGTTCGTCCTGTTCTTCGCGCTGGCGGGCAAGGCCCTGTGGGGCCGTATCTCCGCCATGCTCGACAAGCGTGCCGCCGACATCGCCAAGGCGTTGGCCGATGCCGCGCGGCTGCGCGAGGAGGCGATGAAGGCCAAGCAGGATGCCGAGCGCACGCTCGGCCAGGCGCAGGCCGAAGGTGCGGAGATCCTGAAGCAGGCGCGTGAGGAGGCCGAGCGCATGCAGGCCCGTGCCGCCCAGAACCTGGAGACGGCCGTGGCGCTGCGCGAACAGCAGGCGCTCGACCGCATCGCCCAGTCGGAAGCGGCCGCCACCAAGGAAGTGCGCGACACCGCCGTCGACGTGGCGCTCTCGGCGACCCGGGCGCTGCTGCGCGAGCAGGTCGGCTCGGGCCGCAGTGCGGCGCTGGTCGACGAGGCGATCGCCGAGCTGCCGCGGCGCCTGCACTAAAAGTTTCCCGCAAGCAAAAATCGCGGGCTACCTGGCAGCCCCCGTCGCAAGGCGGGGGCTTTTTCTTGCCCTCATTTCCTCCCCCGTCGGGGGAGGATACAGGAGGGAGAAAGCCACAGAGGCGATCCCTCCGATTCCAGATCTGAAATCGGCGAACGCATCGACTGTTGCTCGCCCCCTCCTCTATCCTGCCCCGTATGACGGGGGAGGAAGTAAGATCAGACAAGACGCCGTAACGTCCATCGACTAGCGTCGTAGGGTAGAGGGGAGACTTTCAATGACTCGTGCTTTTCGTGGTCTCAGCGTCGCGCTGGCCACCGCGGTCCTGACGCTCGGCCTTCCCGCCGCCGCGCAGACGGACAATTTCATGGCCGAGTGCCAGCAGGGATCGTCCGCGGCCGATCCGGTGAAGGCCTGCACCTGCATGTCGGAGAAGGTCACCGGCGCCATCCGCGCCGACGCCATCGCCGCCATGCACAGCATGAACACGACCAAGGGCACGAATGGCGGCGGACCCGATCCCAAGACGCTGCCGGCCAACCAGCAGAAGGGCCTCGAGGCGGTGATCGCCGCTCACGGGCAATGCCGCTAGGGCTGGTCCGTCTCCAAAATTCCCGCTATCGATCCCGAATTGCGGGATGGACGGAAAATGCCTGAAGACGCCCTGAAGTCGCTGACCAAGGTGGTCTCGATCCTGGATGCCTTCTCGACGTCGCGACGGTCGCTGTCGCTGGCGGAGATTTCGGCCGCCACCGGCTTCCCGCGCAGCACCGCGCACCGGCTGGCGGCGTCGATGCGCCATGTCGGCCTGCTCGACCAGGACAACCACCGCGACCGCTATCGTCTCGGGCTAAAACTGTTCGAGCGCGGCAACACGATGCTGGCCAACATGGACCTCCATCGCGCGGCGCTGCCCTTCGTCGACGCGCTCAGCCGGGTCACGGGCTATCAGGCGCATCTTGCGGTGTTCGACGGCCAGCAGGTGATCTTCATCCATCGCGTCTCGGCCGACAGCGGCTCGCCGCTGACCTTGATCGAGGCGGCGCCCGTCCATTGCACCAGCGTCGGCAAGGCCGTCCTGGCGTTCCAGCCGGCCGCGAAGATCGAGTCCATCGTCGCGCGCGGGTTGGAGCGTCTCACCGACACCACGATCACCGACGGCCGCAAGTTCAAGAGCGAGTTGAAGGCGGTGCGCAGCCGCGGCTATGCCGTCACCGAAGGCGAACACCATCCGGGCGTCCGCTGCATCGGCGCGCCCGTCCATGACCGGTCGGGCGACGTCGTCGCCGGCCTCAGCATCAGCGGCCCGATGCGGCGGCTCAAGAAGGACCAGATCGCCGAGCTCGCCAAGATCGTCGTGCACCACGCCCGACTGGTGGCTGCGAAACTCTAGTCCGCCATCCCGAATAACGGGATACGATTCTGTTTGACGGGATAGTGACCGCGCGCAAAGAATTGCGCGGAGAACAAGCACGACAATATGGGAGGAACCAATGGACTTGCGGCGCCGTCAGCTCGCAGGACTGCTCCTTGCCGCGCCCGTCATCGGGGCAGGCTACGCGCGGGCGCAGGACGACGAGGCCCTCGCCTACTATCGCCAGGCCAAGATCGACTGGCAGCAGGCCAAGGGCCAGTCGCTTACCATCGGCCTCAACAAGCACCCATTCACCGAATCGCTGCTGCCCCTGATCCCTGAGTTCCGCAAGCTCACGGGCATCAACGTCGAGTACCTGATCCTGCCCGAGGCGGAATACTTCACCAAGCTGGTCGCCGATCTCTCCCAGCAGCGCGGCGAATTCTCGGTCATCATGACCGGCCCGGTCCGGAACTGGCAGTACGTGACGCCGGGCTGGATCCTGCCGCTCGACGACTTCCTCAACAATCCGAAGCTGACCGACAAGAGCTGGTACAAGCTCGAGGATTTCTATCCGGCGCTGATCGCGGCCAACCGCTGGAACGGCAAGACCGGCGGCGGCATCGGCGAAGGCCCGATCTACTCGATCCCGGTCCTCGAGGAGAGTTACATCCTCTCCTACCGCAAGGACATCTTCGACCAGTACAACATCAAGGTGCCGACGACCCTCGAGGAGATGGCCGAGGCGGCGCGGCTGGTGAAGAAGAACGCCGGCATTCCCGGCATCGTCGCCCGCGGTACGCCGAGCGTGGCGAGCATGGGCACCGGCTTCATGAGCGGCCTCAAGTCGTACACCGACAGTCAGTGGAGCGAGTTCGACGACAAGCTCAACGCCAATTTCCACGATCCGCGATCGGTGAAGTACACCGAGGCGTGGATCAACATGGTGCGCGAAAGCGGCCCGCCGAACTGGGCCAACATGCAATGGTACGACGCGATGGAGGCCTTCACCGCCGGCCAGGCCGGCATGATCGTCGATGCCGACTTCTTCGCCGCCAACTACGAGGATCCCAAGAAGTCGAAGGTCGCCGGCAAGGTCGGCTACGCGCTGATCCCAGCCGGCCCCGGCGGCAAGCCGTACTCGGGCCTGTGGACGTGGGCGCTGGGCATCAGCAAGGCGACCAGGAACAAGGAGGCGGCCTGGCTGTTCGCGCAGTGGGCGACGGCGCCGCGCACCCTGCTCAACGCCACCGTCGGCTATCGCAACTACAATCCGTCGCGCAAGTCGGTCACCGACGATCCGCGCGTCCAGGAGATCATGGGATCGTGGGGCGGCGGCAGCTACCTCAAAACCGTGGCCAAGAACCTCGAGACGGCCAAGGTGATCTGGACGCCGCAGCCTGAGCGCACGCGGACAGGCGACATCTGGGCGCGCGCCCTGCACGAAATCTACTACCAACGCATGTCCGCCGCCGACGCGCTCAAGAAGGCGAGCCTGGAGACCGACAAGGTGCTCAAGGAAGCCGGCATCAAGTAGCAGTCCCGTGAGCACAACGCGCACGCGCCGCCACTGGCGGCGGGAAAGGCTTCTGCCGTACCTGTTACTGGCGCCGGCCCTGGTGCTGCTCGCCGGCATGGTCTATCCGTTCCTGCTGGGGCTGTACTACAGCTTCACCAGCTACTGGCTGCAGTATCCCAATCGCTTCCGCTTCGTCTGGCTCGACAACTACATCAGCCTGATCGAGGAGCCGCTGTTCGCCCGCGCGCTGGAATTCACGCTGGGCTTCACCCTGGCGGCGGTCGTGATCCAGGTTGGCCTGGGGCTCGCGGTGGCGCTGTTCCTGCATGCGCGCATCCCCGGCCGAGCCGCGATCCGGGCGCTGATGCTGCTGCCGCTGATGATACCGCCGGTGATCACCGCGCTGATGTGGAAGATCATGATGGGATCGACCAACGCCGGCATCCTCAATTACCTGCTGTCGTTCGTGGGCGTCGATCCCGTCAACTGGTTCGGCTCGACGCAGGGGGCGATCGTGTCGGTCCTGATCATCGACACCTGGGGCAACCTGCCGTTCGTCTCCCTGATCCTGCTGGGCGGGCTGCAGGCCCTGCCCACCGAGCCGTACGAAGCGGCGCGGGTCGACGGTGCGGGACCAATCGACATCCTGCGCTACGTCACGCTGCCGCTCTTGAGCCCGTTCATCGTGCTGGTGGTGCTGTTCCGGACGATGGATTCGCTGCGGATCTTCGACGTGATCTACGCGACCACCCTCGGTGGGCCCAACGACGCCACCACCAACCTGCACATCATGGCGTACCAGTATTCCTTCCAGTGGTACCAGATGGGCAAAGGCATGGCCCAGGCCATCGTGCTGCTCCTCCTGGTCGTCATCATCAGCTACCTGCTGATGCGGCTGTGGAACCGCGCCTCGGAGAGCACCGCCTGATGACCGCCCAGGCCGTGCTCTATCAGGCGCCCCAGGCGGTATCCTACCGGCGCACCGTACGCCAGGTCGCGATCGGCGTGGCGGCGGTCGTGCTGCTCGCCTGGACGTGCTTTCCCTTCGTCTGGATCCTGCTGACGTCGTTGAAGAGCCCGGGCGACATCCTCTCGGTGCCGCCCAGCTTCGTGTTCACGCCGACGATCGACAACTACGCCGCCCTGGTCATGGGCGAGCAGCGCGGCCAGTACTCGTCCACGCGACCGGATTTTCCGCTGTTCTTCGTGAACAGCCTGATCATCTCCGTCGGCGCGGTGGTGCTGTCGGTGGTGGCCGGCATTCCCGCCGCCTACGCCTTGGCCCGCTTTACCTTCCCGGCGAAGAACGGGCTCGCCTTCCTCCTGATGAGCTTCCGCTTCGTGCCGTTCATCGCCTTCGTGATCCCGCTCTACCTGCTCTTCCAGAAGTTCGGGCTGTACAACACGCATGGCGGGCTGATCCTCGCCTACCAGCTCATCACCCTGCCCTTCACCATCTGGATGCTGCGCAGCTTCTTCCAGGAGATTCCGCTCGAGACCCAGGAAGCGGCGATGATCGACGGCTGTTCCTGGCTGGGGGTGCTCACCCGCGTGATCCTGCCGCTCAGCATGCCGGGCATCGCGGTCACGGTGATCCTGGGCTTCATGTTCTGCTGGAACGCCTTCAACTACCCGCTGATGCTGGCCGGCCGGCAGACCTTCCCGGTGACCGTGGGCGCCATCCAGTTCATCTCCTACGAGCAGGTGCTGTGGGGCCAGATGGCCGCCGCGACCATCGTCGCCGCCCTGCCGCAGCTGGTGCTGAGCCTGATGGTGCAGAAGTACATCGTGCGCGGGCTTACCATGGGCGCGGTGAAATAAGGCGGTCGATCGTGTAAAGCAGGGCGTCATGGGTAACGACAGTCTTTCCGAGGCCGAGATCGACGCCCTGCGCGAGATCGCCGGCACGATGGTGCCCGCCGACGCCGCGCTCGGCGTGCCCGGCGCCGACGATACCGCCATCCTGGCTGATATCGTGAAGTCGATGGGCCGCGACCTCCCATTGGTCCGCAAGGCGATCGCGGAGATCACGGCCAAGTCCTTCGCCAGCCTGGACCGCGACAAGCGAGAAGCCCTGATCAACGACATGCATGGCAGCCGCGCGGCGCCGATCGTGGCGCTGGGGCGCGTGGTTCTGGGCGCCTACTACCGCGACGACCGTGTGCTGCTGGCCCTGAAGCACGAAGCCCGCGCGCCCTTCCCCAGGGGCTACATCTTGGAACAGGGCGACTGGTCCCTGCTCGACGCCGTACGCCACCGCCCGCCTCTGTGGCGCGACGATCGCAAGGAGCTCGCGACATGAGCGACGACGATCGCGTCGACGTTCTCATCATCGGCTCGGGCGCCTCGGGCGCCGCGGTGGCCTGGAGCCTCGCCGAAACGAAGATGCGCATCCTCTGTCTGGAGCAGGGCGACTGGATGAAGTCGACCGACTTCCCGACCAATGGCCGCGACTGGGAGGCGCGCCGCTACACCGACTTCGACATCTTCCCGAACAAGCGTGGGCGCGACACCGACTATCCCGTGAACGACGACAACTCGCCGATGAAGGTCGCCAACTTCAACGGCGTCGGCGGCGGCACGGTCATCTACACGGCGCACTGGCCGCGCATGCATCCGTCGGACTTCAAGGTGAAGTCGCTCGATGGCGTGGCCGACGACTGGCCGATCGACTATTGGACCTTGGAGCGCTTCTACGACGAGAACGACCGCATGATGGGCGTGTCGGGCCTGCCCGGCGATCCCGGCGTGCCGCCGCACAAGCCACCCATGCCGCCGATCCCGTTGGGCAAGACCGGCATGCAATACGCCAAGGCGATGAACAAGCTCGGCTGGCACTGGTGGCCTTCCGACACGACCATCGCCACGATGCCTTACGAAGGCCGCGCCCAGTGCATCAATCTCGGCCATTGCACGCCGGGCTGTGCCCAGGGCGCCAAGGCCAGCACCGACATCACCTACTGGCCGCTCGCCATCCGCGCCGGCGTCGAGCTGCGCACACGCTGCCGGGTGCGCGAGGTCACCACCGACGAGCACGGCATGGCGGCTGGCGCGATCTACTATGACGCCGACGGCAAGGAGCACTTCCAGCCGGCCGAGGTCGTGATCGTGGCCTGCAACGGCGTCGGCACGCCACGGCTGTTGCTGAACTCGGCCTCGGGCAAGTTCCCCAACGGGCTCGCCAATTCATCCGGCCTGGTCGGCAGGAACCTGATGCTGCACCCGTGGCCCATGATCTCGGGATATGTCGAAGAGACGCTGGATGGCGGACGGGCGCCTATCACCAACTTGTGGAGCAAGCAGTTCTACGAGACGGACGCCTCGCGCGGCTTTGTGCGCGGCTACACCCTTCAGTTCAACCGCGGCATGGGGCCCGCGAACCAGGCGATCACCAGCGCCGCGGCCGGGCAGCTGCCCTGGGGCCGCGACCATCATCGCGTCTACCGCGAGATGTTCGAGCATCGCGTTGGAATTGGCGTGGCCTGCGACGACCTGCCCGAGGAAAGCAATCGCGTCACCCTCGATCCCGTGCTGAAGGACAGCAACGGCATTCCCGCCCCCAGAATCGACTACGCGATCAGCGACAACACGCGACGCATGATGGAGCACGGCATCGCCCGCGCCGAGGAGATCCTGACGGCCGCCGGCGCCACGCGGCTGTACTGTTCGCGCACCGCGCTCAATGCGCCGGGCCACCTTCTCGGCACGGCACGCATGGGCACCGATCCCGAGCGCTCGGTGGTGAACGAATGGGGCCGCTGCCACGACGTCAAGAATCTGTTCATCGTCGACGGCAGCGTCTTCGTGACGGGCGGCGGCGTGAACCCGACCTCGACCATCCAGTCCGTGGCGCTCTATATTGCCGACCAGATGAAGCAGCGGCTGGCGAACTTGTTCGATTAGTCTTTGATGGATTCCGTGGCAGGATCACCGCATGCGCTGGAACGGACTCTCCCGCAAGGCTGGCGACCGCGTACGGGTCGGCCGGCGCACGATCAGTGTGCCGGGCGTGCCCTCGATGACGGAACCGGATCGGCCGACTGAGGCAAGCAAGCCCACGGACGGCATCGATCGGCCGCCGCCGGTCGACCGCAGCGCGGTCCAGTATCTCGACCGCGTGCGTGCCATCTTCCGTCCGACGAGCAGCGACGGGCTGGCGCCAGGTCTTGAGCGCTTCATCGGCAGGGAGGAGATCTTCAGGCACGTCGGCACAGCCGATATGGGATCGGACGGCGCACAGCCCATGATGCAGTGCCCGTCGTACTGGCCCAATGGCACGACCTGGGTGCCGATCCGCGATCTGCAGGTACTGGAGATCCTGGAAGACCAGGACGTCCGAGCGGGCTGATGGCCAGGAAACCAAAAGCAGGCGAGCGAGTGAAGGTTGGCCGCCGGTTTCTCGCGCTGCCCGGTGTGCGGTCGATGACCAATCCCGATCCTGTTGCGCCGCCGACCAAGCCTGGTGCCGACGAGCCGGAGAAGCCAACCGATGAGCTGAACGACCGCATCACCCGGACGATAAAGGCAGCCTACCAGTAGCAGAGATCAGGTGGCGTGCCTGTAGACCGTCGGGATCTTCGCCAGGTCCTGCAGGAGGTCGGGCGGCATGTCCGAAGGCTTGGCCGAGTTGGCACTGGCGCCGATCGAGTCCACCAGCCCACCGAAGCGTTGCTCGATCGCCTTGGCGATCTGGTCGTGACGGCCGACGGCGGCGAACAGGTGGACGACGTCGTCGGAGACCTCTTTGGCCATCTGGTCCCACTGCCCGGCACGCGTCATGGCGTTGAGCTTGCGGCCGAGATCGCCCAGGCCATGGACCTCGAACACCGGCCAGTAGGCCGGCGTCGAGCCGTAGAAGGCCACGCGATAGCGCACCCAGTCGAACAGCCTGGCGACGGCCTCGTCGTCCTTGCCGGTGACGACGAAGCCACCGCCGGAGATCTCGAAGCTCTCGCGTGAACGGCCGCGTGCGGCCAACCCGGCACTGATGATCGGCATGATGTTCTCAGCCAGGTACTTCCGGGTGCAGAAAGAGTGGAGTTTTACGTCGTCGGATTCCTCGGCGGCCACCTTCAGCATGACCGGCCCGACGGCGGCGACGCCGAGCCGCGGCAGTGGTCCATCATAGGGCTCGGGCACGAAGTTCGGCGTCATCAGGGTGAAGCGGTAGTGCTTGCCCTCGTAGTTGAGCCTGCCATCGCCCTTCCACGCCGCCCAGATCGCCCGCACCGCCTGCACGTACTCGCGGATGCGCGGCGCCGGCGGCGACCACGGCACGGAAAAACGTCGCTCGTTGTGGGCGCGCACCTGGCTGCCGATGCCCAAGGTCACCCGCGAGCCGCCGAAGCTCGAGGCGAGGTCCCAGCCGACATTGGCCACGGCCATGGGCGAGCGGGCGAAGGCGATGGCGACGCCGGTGTGCAGCTCGATGCGCTTGGTGGCGGCACCGGCGACGGCCAGCGACAGGAACGGCTCGTGCCGGTTCTCCTGGGTGCTGACGCCGGTATAGCCCGTCGCCTCGATCGCCTGGGCGGCCTGGCCGACCGTGGCCAGGTTCTCCTGCGGCAGCGTGGTGAAGATGCGCATTCCATTGCACTCCTAGATTTGCCGCAGGGAAACCCGCGCGATCGAATGGTCGGCGTCCTTGTACAGCACGACGTGAGCCCGTTCACGCGTCGGCAGGATGTTCTCCTTGAGGTTCACTTCATTGATCGACGACCAGATTCGCCGTCCAGCCGCGCTCGCCTCCTCGGGCCCGAGATCCTTGTAGTGGTGGAAATAGGACGTCGGCTGCTGGAAAACCGTGCGTTGCAGGAGGCGAAAGCGATCGAGATACCAGGCCGCGATGTCGGACGTGTTGGCGTCAAGGTAGATGGAGAAATCGAAGAAATCGGAGAGGATCACCGAAGCGGGCCGGCCTCCCGTACCACCCGCGAGGCCGGGCTGCAGCACGTTCAGGCCCTCGAAGATCAGCACGTCCGGCCGGCGCACGACCTGCCACTGATCAGGCACGATGTCGTATGACTGGTGCGAATAGACCGGCGCGCGCACCTCGGTCTGACCGGCCTTCACGTCGGCCAGGAACTGCACCATGCGTTTGGTGTCGTAGCTCTCGGGGAAGCCCTTGCGCGACATGAGCTGCCTCTCCTCCAGCGTGCGCAGCGGATAGAGGAAGCCGTCTGTAGTCACGAGGTCCACCGCCGGATGGTCGGGCCATCTTGCCATCAACGCCTGAAGGATGCGGGCAAAGGTGCTCTTGCCCACGGCGACGCTGCCAGCGACCGCGATCACATAGGTGTGCCCGGTCACCGGCCGGCCAAGGAAGGTGTCGGTCACCCCGTTGAGATTGCGCGCCGCCCGGACATGCAGGTTGAGCAGGCGCGACAGCGGCAGGTAGACGTCAGCCAGCTCCTCGAGCGAGACGCGCTCGTTGAGCCCGCGCAGCGACAGCAGATCTTCCTGGGTCAGCGTGAGCGGCGTGTTGGCGCGTAGCTTCGCCCATTCGGTCCTGCTGAACGTCTGGTACGCTTCAGGGCGCATGCGACGCACTCCGGGGCCGCGCCGCGGCCGTCCGGGCGGGCGGCCGCTATTCGGCCGCCTGCTTCATCGGATCGCCTTCCGGCGGATTGTTCGACGGGCGCCAGCGTAGCACGGGCTTGCGCGCGGCAAGCGTCTCGTCGAGGCGTCGCCGCGGGGCGAAACGCGGCGCGGCCTTGAAGTCTTCCTCCGCCGTTCCGCTCTTCGCGCGCTCGGCCAGCGAGCGCAGGGCGGCGATGAAGACGTCGAGGTCCTCCTTGGCCTGGCTTTCGGTCGGCTCGATCAGCATGGCGCCATGCACCACCAGCGGGAAGTACATGGTCATGGGATGATAGCCCTCGTCGATCATCGCCTTGGCGAAGTCGAGGGTGCTCACCCCGGTGTCCTTGAGGAAGCTGTCGTCGAACAGCGCCTCGTGCATGCACGGTCCCTCGAAGGCCGGCGTCATGATGTCCTGCAGCGAGGCCATCAAGTAGTTGGCCGACAGCACGGCATCCTCGGCAGCCTGCTTCAGGCCGTCGGCGCCGTGGCTCATGATGTAGGAGAGCGCACGGGTGAACATGCCCATCTGGCCGTGGAAGGCTTTCAGCCGTCCCAGCGGCTTGCCGTCGACGGCCGCGCCGTCCTCGGCGACGCGCCACCTCTCGCCGTCCTTCACGATCCAGGGATAAGGCGCATAGGGCGCCAGCGCCGCTGACAGCACCACTGGACCCGCCCCCGGCCCGCCGCCGCCATGCGGCGTCGAGAAGGTCTTGTGCAGGTTGATGTGCATGCAGTCGACGCCGAGATCGCCCGGCCGCACGCGACCGACGATGGCGTTGAAGTTGGCTCCGTCGCAGTAGAAGAAGGCGCCGGCGTCATGAACCGCCTTGGAGATCTCGACGATCTCGTTCTCGAACAGGCCGCAGGTGTTGGGATTTGTCAGCATGATGGCCGCCACGTCCGGACCCAGCGCCGCCTTGAGCGCGGTAAGGTCGACGCGGCCGCGCTCGTTGGCCGGGATCGGCTTGACGACGAAGCCAAGCGCCGCCGCTGTCGCGGGGTTGGTGCCGTGCGCCGATTCCGGCGCCAGCACGACCTTGCGCTTGGCCCGCTCGCCGCGCGCTTCGAGGGCGGCGGCGATCGCCATCATGCCGCACATCTCGCCGTGCGCGCCCGCGGCCGGCGACATCGCCACGGCCGGCATGCCGGTCAAGGTCTTCAGCCAGTGCGCCAGGCGGTCTATGAGCTCGAGCGCGCCCTGCACGGTCGAGACCGCCTGCAGCGGATGCAGGTCACCGATGCCGGGCAGCCGCGCCACCTTCTCGTTGATGCGCGGGTTGTGCTTCATGGTGCACGAGCCCAGCGGGTAGACGCCCATGTCGATGGCGTAGTTCTTCTGGCTGAGGCGCGTGTAGTGCTGCACCACCTGCGGCTCGCTGAGGCCAGGCAGGCCGATCTGGCCGGCGCGCTTCAGGCCGTTCAGGCGATCCTTCACCTTCGGCGGCTCCGGCAGGTCGACGCCGCAGCGGCCGGGCTGGCCCATCTCGAAGATCAGCGGCTCCTCGATCTGCAGGGCGCGGTTGCCGGTGAAGGTGGGGTTGTCGCTGGTGCCGGCGGCGATTCCACCGCTACGGCCCTGCGAGCGGTCGAGCGACCGGACCATCACAGCACCTCCTTCAGGCCTGCGATCAGCGGGCCCATGCCTGACTCGGTCGCGGTCTCGGTCGCCGCCAGCAGCAGGAGGTTGTCGACAGAGGGATCGTTCGGGATCAGGCGCGATACCGGAACGCCCGCCAAGATGCGGCGCTCGGCCAGCGCCTCGACCACCGGCGCCGCCGGCTTGGGCAGGCTCACGGTGAATTCGTTGAAGAAGCTGTCGTTCAGCAGCTTCACGCCGGGCAGCGCGGCCACGCGATCGGCGAGCTCGCTCGCCTTGGCGTGGTTGAGCTCGGCAAGGCGGCGAAAGCCCACCTCGCCCAGCAAAGTGAGATGCACCGTGAAGGCGAGCGCACACAGCCCGGCGTTGGTGCAGATGTTGGAGGTCGCCTTCTCGCGGCGGATATGCTGCTCGCGCGTGCTCAAGGTCAGCACGAAGCCGCGCTTGCCGTCGGCGTCCACGGTCTCGCCGACCAGTCGGCCCGGCATCTGGCGCACATACTTGTCACGGGTGGCGAACAGGCCGACGTAAGGACCGCCGAAGCCCAGCCCGTTGCCGATCGACTGGCCCTCGCAGACCACGATGTCGGCGCCCATCTCGCCCGGCGGTTTTATCAGGCCGAGCGACACGACTTCCGTCACCACGACGATCAGCAGAGCGCCGGCGGCGTGGCAGGCGGCGGCGAGCTTGGTGAAGTCGCAGACGTGGCCGAAGAAGCTCGGGTTCTGCACGACGACGCAGGATGTCTCCTTGTCGACCTTGGCTGAAAGGTCCTCCAGGCCCTCGGGATCGGCCGCGCCGGCGACGGCGCTATAGCCCTGCCAGTGCGCCGTGGTCTCGATGATGTTGCGATAGTGCGGATGGAGCCCGCCCGAGATCAGCGCCTTGGTGCGGCGCGTGACGCGGTTGGCCATCAGCACGGCCTCGGAGGCCGCCGTCGAGCCGTCGTACATCGAGGCGTTGGCGACTTCCATGCCGGTCAAGAGGCTGACTTGGGTCTGGAACTCGAACAGGTATTGCAACGTGCCCTGGGTGATCTCGGGCTGATAGGGCGTGTAGGAGGTCAGAAACTCGCCGCGCTGGATCATGTAGTCGACGGTCGAGGGCACGTGATGGCGGTAGGCGCCGGCGCCGACGAAGAACGGCGCCGTCGACGGTGACACGTTCTTGGCCGCGTAGTTCTGGAAGGCGCGCTCGACTTCGAGCTCGCCGAGATGGTCGGGCAGGCCCGGAACCTTGCCGGGGAGCCGCGCCGAGGCCGGCACGTCCTTGAACAGCTCGTCGACCGACTTGGCGCCGATCACGCCCAGCATGTCGCGGCGGTCGGTCGGCGTGAGGGGGAGATAGCGCATGGTTCAGCCCAGGGTTTTCACGAAGGCGTTGTAGGCCGCCTCGTCCATCAGGCCCGAGAGCTCGCCCTTGTCCAAAAGCTTGATCTTGAAGAACCAACCCTTGCCCATCGGCTCGGCGTTGACGTCGCCCGGCGAGTCGGCAAGGCCTGCGTTGGCCTCGACCACTTCGCCGGTTGCCGGAGCGTAGATGTCGGAGGCGGCCTTCACCGATTCGACCACGGCGCAGGCCTCGCCCTTGGTGACCTTGCGGCCGGACTGCGGCACGTCGACGAACACCACGTCGCCCAGCTGCTCCTGCGCGTACTGGGTGATGCCGATGGTGCCGACATCGCCTTCGACGCGGATCCACTCGTGCTCCTGGGTGTACTTGGTGTCGGCCATTAAAAGCTCCTATCCGCGGTAGTAGGCGTTCTTGACGAAAGGCAGGGGCACGATCTCGGCAGGCACGGGCTTGCCGCGTACCAAGAGGTCGACCTTGGTGCCGTTGCCTGAATGGGCGCGCTCGACGTAGCCCATGGCGATGGCGCGCCCGAGGGTGGGCGCAAAGCCGCCCGACGTGACCTTGCCGACGGTCTTGGCCCCGATGGCGATCTCGGCTCCCTCGCGCGCGATTGCCTTGCCCTCGGGCAGCAGGCCGACACGCTTGCGCGGCGCACCCTCGGCGATCTGTTTCTGGATGACAGCTGCTCCCGGGAAACCACCCTGGGTGCGGCGCTCCTTGCCGATGCTCCACAGCAGGCCCGCTTCGATCGGCGTCGTCGTGGTGTCGATGTCGTGGCCGTAGAGGCAGAGACCGGCCTCGAGGCGCAGCGAATCGCGCGCGCCCAGCCCGATCGGCTTGACCTCAGGCTCGGCCAGAAGCTTGCGGGCGATGGCATCGGTGGCGTCGTTGGGCGTGGAGATCTCGAAGCCGTCGCCTCCGGTGTAGCCCGAGCGCGTGATGTAGCAGCGCGCGCCGTCGATGACGAAGAAGGCGCCGGTCATGAACTTCATCGTCGCGACCTGCGGCGCGAGACGCGCCAGCACCTGTGAAGCCTGCGGTCCCTGCAGCGCCAAGAGCCCGCGGGAAAACATCGGCTCGATCTCGCAGGTCGCGGCGAGATGCTTCTGCACATGCGCGAGGTCGGCGTCCTTGCAGGCGGCGTTGAACACCATCAGCAGGTGGTCGCCCGTGCTGGTGATCATCAGATCGTCGAGGATGCCGCCGCTATCGTTGGTGAGCTGGGTGTAGCGCTGCTGCCCGGGCTGCAGGCCCGTGATGTCGCCGGGGACCAGCGTCTCGATCGCCTTGGCGGCGTTCTGTCCGTGTTTGGCCGTCAGCCGCACCTGGCCCATGTGCGAGACGTCGAACAGGCCGGCCGCCGTCCGCGTCTGGGCGTGCTCGGCCAAAATGCCGGTGGGATACTGGACGGGCATCTCGTAGCCCGCGAAGGGCACGAGGCGTGCGCCGAGCTCGCGATGCAGGTCGTAAAGCGGAGTGCGTTTGAGGGTATCGCCCAAGAAGGTCTCCAGAGTCGCGGGGTCCGACGCAAGGACTGCGCCGCCTGCGACCCCCTCTGTCCGGAGACCTGAAAGATTCGCCGGAGCGATCCGGCTTACTTCGTCGGTGGGCAAGCTTCCGTTCGGAAGTCCGCCGCTTTCCAGAGACCCATCCTCCTGCGGTCCGTTTGCCTGAGAGTTTCCGGGGCCGGTTGCTCCTTCGGCGCCGCTGCAACAGCGGTCTCTCCCACAGGGATCGTCTGGGTGCCGGCGACCTTAGGGGGCCGTCCCGACGGCGTCCACCGGGAAAACCCGGGACAAATCCGGGCCTTAGGATGGACTTGAAATTGAGTGAGCGCTCACCTATAAAATGAGCATGCGCTCATTTCAAGGAGGGTCGCATGTTCATCCGCAAGGCCTTTGCCGTGTTCCTGGAACTGTGGAGCGAGGCCGCTGCCCCGCTCGACCAGGGCTGCATCGTCGATTGGCGCTGGTTCGGGGAGTGACCGATGCTCGTCCGCAAGCTCTTCACTCTGTTCCGGGCCTACGAGACCGACGCCACGCAGGCGGTGATCGACAGCCATGCCCTGAAGATCCTCGAGCAGGAGCTGCGCGATGCCGCGGCCGGCGTGGCCCAGGCGACCCGCGATCTCACCGGCCTGATGGCCCGCGAGATGGCCGACCGTCGCAGCCACGACGCGGCCGTCGCGCGCGTAGCCGAGTACGAGGCGTATGCCTTCAAGGCGCTGGCCAAGGGCGACGATGCCCTGGCCCGCCAGTGCGCCGAAGTCGTGGCGGCGGCCGAGGCCGAGGGCGAGCGCTACGGCCATAACCTGGAGGCGTCGCGGCGCCACATCGCCAGCCTGCGCGCCGGCATCGCCAAGGCCGACGCGCGGATCGCGGAAATCCGCCGCGAGTGGCTCGCCGCCCGATCGCGGATGGCGTTGCAGCGCGCCACCGGGGCGCTGGCGCAAAGCGCCGCCAGCCTGCCCAGTGCGCTCGCCGACGCGGAAGAGACACTGGCGCGCATCAAGGAGCTGCAGGGCGACGCCGCCGACCGCGAGGCCGCGGCCGAGCTTTTGGCCGCGGAGAAGGACGGCACCGCCTTGCGCGACAAGCTCTCGCAGGCCGGCATCGCCGAGCCCACGCCGCACACCGCCGACTCCGTCCTCGCCCGCCTGAAGGCGCGCGCCTCGAGCGGCCCGTCATCGACATCAGGCTGAGCAGACAAGGAGACGATCATGCATTCCGATTCACCCGGCTGGGCGCTCTATTCCTACACATCATTCGTCGTTGCGCTGGCGATGATGGCGGTGGGCATCACCATGATTCCCGGCGAGGCCTGGATCCACGCCTATTTCGTGATGTCGACCTTCTTCCTGATGGGCTCGTGCTTCACCCTGGCCAAGCTCCTGCGCGACCGGCACGAGGCGCAGCGCCTGCACCAGCGTATCGAGGAGGCAAAGACCGAGCAGCTGCTGCAGACCTACCAGCTCAAGCCGCCGCTGTCGGGCTGAGACGCACGTGATCCTCGGATCGATGCGGGTCTGGGGCTTCATCACCGCCGTCGGCGCCGGCGTGCCGACGGCGCTGGGGGGCTGCAGTGTCGCTATTGACCTTTATGCTAACCGGGTAAACGCATGGCACGCCGGACGGCAGTCGCACGCGTCCGCGGCATTTCCGACGCTGAATGACAGGGCCGCCGCCGTGAACGAGCCGCCTGCGATTGTGCTGGGGCCTGCAGTCAGTCGGGTGTTCTCGCCCGCCGATTGTCAATACCTCCTGGAACGTGGCACCAGCCTGCTGCGTCGTCGCCTTCCCAGATTGGTCGCGGTCGAGAACAGGCAGGCGGCCTTCGACCGGCGATTTGCGACAACCCTGGAACTCGCTTCGTCATGCGTGTGTGGGATGCCAAAGGAACACTCACGTCGGTCATCCAGGGCCAGACCTACGACGTCGACGCCCGGCACGGGAGCCAGAGGAAGGTGATCGACGAGGCGCTGCCTGTGATCGATGCCAAGACCGATAGACTTCTTCGCTCCTTCCAACAGTGAGCAGTCACTCATATACTGGGGAGATGGGGAAAGCCGAGGAAACCAAGTCGCGGCTCGAGCGTGCCGCGCTGACTCTGTTCGTGGCGCGCGGCGTCGCCGAAACGACGACCAAGGAGATCGCCATGGCGGCCTCCGTCGCCGAGGGCACGATCTACCGCTACTTCCCGAGCAAGGAGCAGCTCGCGCTCGACCTCTTCCTGCGCCATCACCAGGGACTGGCCGAGGCGCTCGCCGAAGCGCAGCGGCCGGCCAAGGGGCTTCGCGCCAAGGTTGAGGCGATCGTGCGCTGCTACTGCGAATGGGCCGACCGCGACTGGACGCTGTTCGCCTATCACCTCCTGAACCAGCACTCCTTCCTGATCCAGGTGCCCGACGGCATGACCAACCCGGTCACCGTCGTGCGTGACGTGATCAGCCAGGCGATGAAGGCAGGTGAGATCCCGCGCCGCAACGTCGACCTCGTCGCCGCTTCCGCCATCGGCGTGGTCATGCAGGCCGCAACCTACAAGGTCTACGGCCGCTTCACCGGCGACCTGACGGACCATGTCCGCTTCTTCGCCGATGCAGCGTGGGCGGTGCTTGCAGTCAAGGAAAAATAGTCAGGCGGCGACGTAGACGAACGCTTCCAGCCCGGATTTCAGCCGCACGGCGATGCGCTTGTAAGCCGACACTTCGTAGGTATCCGCCGCCGCGAGCTCGGCTTTGGTGATGCGGAACGCCACGCCCGCCACCTCGTCGGCCGAACTGCCGGTCGGACGCGCCATGAGATGGTGGGTCTTGCCGCTGGTCGCGATCACGCCCGAGTCGGTGATCTCGAACAGCGACGTCGCGTAGCCCGGCAGCGCGTCGGCGCGGCCTTCGAGGCGACGGCCGAACGTGGCGAGCTGGACATCGTCCTGCTGCAGCGTGCCGTACGAGAACAGCCAGACGTCGTCGTTCATCCCTTTCCTGCCAGCTTCTGCTGCGCGTCGTAGCAGCCGGCGTTGCTGCCCTGCCAGTCGGTGGAAGTGACCGTGCCGGCGGCATCGACGAAGGCACGCAGCGTGCACCTCTCCATGCGCGGCGGGTCTGGATAGCTCAGCGTCTCGATGGTGTTGGGCACGGCGTTCGGATAGCTGACCCGGGTCGACGGCACCGGCGTTGCTGGTGCACGGGTCTTCACCGTCCAGACATAGGCCGTGCGGCCATCAATCTGCTCCTTGGACTCCGGAGGTCCCAACCGCTCGGTGATTGCCGACACGGGCTGTCCCTTTAGCTGCGGCGGCGGGCTATCACCCTGGGGCGTCACGCATGCCGTTGCCAGCGCGGCGACGACAAAAGGCGGAAGCCTGCTCAGCTCTCCCTCGCCAATGCGGTGAACGCCTGGGCGAAGGCCTCGCGCGAGCCGGCCAATCCGGTCTCGTTGAAGATGTCGGCGGTCAGGGACGCCACCGAGGCCTCGTCGACGCGCACGCCGTTGTCCTGCAGGAAGCGGCGCGCGGCGCTCACCGCCTCGTCCATGCTGCCGCCCTGCTTGTAGAGGCGGTAGTAGTCGGGATGGCCGCCGCGGCCCAGCGCCTCTGCCAGCACGTCGGTGAAGTTCACGACCTTCAAGGGATAGATCGCCTCGGCGCCGGCGAGCGCGCGGTGGCACGAGTGGTACATGGTGACGATGGTGTCGGCGCCGGCCGCAACCGCGCCTTCGGCAAGCCCGCGATGGATCGCCCGCTCGCGCTCCTTGAACTTGGCGGCGAGGCCGCCGCAGGCATAGGAGAAGCCCGAATCCTGCGGCAGCTCCAGCAGCTCGAGATTGGGCACCGCGGCGAGCAGCTTGCGGATCGAGGCCACCGTGGCGCCGATGCCGAGATGCTCGTGGATCACCACGCGGCGCCTCGGCTGGTGGCCGACGAAGCGCGCCTTCAGGGCATCGAGGTTGGCGGCCAGGAATTCGCTGACGTGGCCGAGACCGAAGGACGGCTCCTCGACATCCTTCTCGAGCTCGTCGAAGTTCTTGGTGCAGGTCGGGCACCAGGTGAGCACGCGGCCGGCGCCGGACTGGCCGAAGCGCTTGAAAGTGCGATGGCCCATGCGCTCGTAGGTCGGCAGGTCGGCCTCCTGGAATTGGTAGACGCCGCAGCAATGGGCGGTGCCGCCAACGACGTCGAAGTCGAGCTCCAACGCATCGAGGATGTCCATGACGTTCAGCACGATGTGCGGCGTGCGCAGCACGTTGCAGCCCGTGTAGAACAGCACGTCGGCGGTGCGCCGCTCGGCCGGCGCCAGGATCTTCTTCAAGGTTTCCGACGGCAGCTGCATGCTGGCGAGCAGCCGCACCGCCTGCGCCATGTGACGGAAGCGATTGGCGGCGTTGGCCGCGCCAACCTCGCGCGGACGCGTCGCCTCGACCGCCTTCATCTTGGCGATGGTCACCCACTGGCGGACGTTGATGTCCTCGGGGCAGGCCTCGGTGCAGCGCGCGCTGCCATCGCAGGCGCCCAGCCACTTCTGCAAGGCCTCGGCCGGCGCCTCGCCGCGCGTCAGGGCCAGAAGCTCGCCGACGCGTTCCCTGGCGGCGCCGGCATCCAGGCCGATCTCGCGCGCGGTCGGGCAGGCTTCGAAGCACTTGCCGCAGGTCGTGCAGCGTTCGGCGGCATCGGCCGCCAGGGCTTCCAGACGTTCGGCATAAGCACTCAAGGCAATCCTCCGTACGTGGTGCATGCAAGCGCTCGCGTTCGCGGACTGTCAAGCCTTCGGCATCGGCCGAAACATGGATCAGCCGCCACGCGCTAGCGTCATGGCCTCATCATTCGGAGGCTTCCATGACCGTCACCTGCGCCATCCGCTACGTCATCGACCCGTTCAAGCGTGAGGCGTTCGAGACCTATGCCAGGAACTGGCTCACCATCATCCCGGCCTGCGGCGGCGATCTCTTGGGCTATTTCATGCCGCACGAGGGCACCAACAACATCGCCCACGCGCTGATCTCGTTCGAGAGTCTCGCCGCCTACGAGGCCTATCGCGCGCGCCTGCGCAGCGACGCCGCCGGCAAGGCAAACTTCGAATTCGCCGAGCGCGAGCGCTTCATCCTGAGCGAGGAGCGAACCTGGCTCAGGCCAATAAAAAGCTGAGCGGCACGAAATGATCTAAGGCTGGCGGCCGCGCCGGTTGTAGTTCAGCTCTTCCGGCGTGGGTTTCAGGCCGACGGCGATGCGATAGGCGCCGTCGACGGGGACCACGAACGTCAGCTCCTCCTGCGAGGAGCCGCGCGGGTTGCCCGATGTCAGCCGGAAGTCGGCGCTGAAATCCTGGCTCTGGACCACGTTGTTTGCCGAGTCGAGCACGCGCACGAAATAGGGAACGCTGGTCCGCCCCGCGCTGGCCGACGGGCCGGCGCTGACCGAGATGCGCATGAACAGCGTAACGTCGACCCGGTTGCGGCTCAGCGAGCACTTGGTCCCCGACCCGATGATCGCCGCCTCGTAGGCGATGTCGCGCGGGTCGCGGCCGGCGCCTTCCTTGAAGCGGGTCAGGCGCTCGGCGTCCTGCACCGTGAACGTCTGCGGGCAGGAATAGACCGTTTCCGGCGTGCCGCCGCCGCAGGCGGCCAAGGTCAGGGCCAGCGCAAAAACGACGAATTTTCCGTGGGTCATGACGGCGTCTTGGCCAGGGTCTTCAGTGTTCCGTCGCACACCGCGACAACCGGCTCGGTCATGCTGCTTTCCCCGTTGCAGCGGCTTTGTTACGGTGCCGCCGCCCAATCCGTTGCTGCCAATCTGTTGCGCCAAACTCTAGGCAATGGTCAAGAAGCCCGCAAGCGAGCGGGCAGAACGTTCCGCATGAGCCCGTCGAAGAAACCGCTCAGAATCCTGCTCGCCAGCCCTCGCGGTTTCTGCGCCGGCGTCGATCGCGCCATCCAGATCGTCGAACGCGCCATCGAACGCTATGGCCGGCCGGTCTATGTCCGCCACGAGATCGTGCACAATCGCCATGTCGTGGAGAACCTCGAGGCCAAGGGCGCGATCTTCGTCGACGAGCTCGACGAGGTGCCGGACGACCGGCCCGTGGTGTTCTCTGCGCACGGCGTGCCGAAAGCCGTGCCCGCCGAGGCGGGTCGGCGAAACCTGCTCTATGTCGACGCCACCTGCCCATTGGTCTCGAAAGTCCATCGCGAGGCCGAGCGACATCACGCCTCGGGGCGCACCGTGGTCCTGATCGGCCACGCCGGCCACCCCGAGGTCATCGGCACGATGGGCCAGCTTCCGCCGGGCACGGTGCTGCTGGTCGAGGACGTGGCGCAGGCCGAGACGCTGGAAGTGCCCGATGCGGACAATCTCGCTTATGCCACCCAGACCACGCTGTCGGTCGACGACACGATCGGCATCGTGACGGCGCTGCGCCGCCGCTTCCCGACGATCCATGGCCCCAAGACGGAGGACATCTGCTACGCCACCACCAACCGCCAGGGCGCGGTCAAGGCGATCGCGCCCAAGTGCGAGGCGCTGGTGGTGATCGGCGCGCCCAACTCGTCGAACTCGATGCGGCTCGTCGAAGTGGCCGCGAACTACGGCTGCCGCAAGTCGCGGCTGGTTCAGCGCGCAGCCGACATGGACTGGGCCTGGCTCGATGGCGTGAGCCGGCTCGGCATCACCGCCGGCGCCTCGGCGCCCGAGACCCTGGTCAAAGAGCTCGTGGCCGCCTGCCGCGAGCGTTACGACGTCACGGTCGAGGAAGTGCGGACCACCGAAGAGACCGTCGTGTTCAAGCTGCCGCGTGCGCTGGTGGCTTGATGGCGGTCTACACCGAAGTCAGCGACGCCGAGCTGGAAGCCTTTCTCGCCGAGTACGACATCGGCGAGCCCGAATCCTTCAAGGGCATCGCCGAAGGGGTCGAGAATTCCAACTATCTGCTGACCACCACCAAGGGCCCCTACTTCGTCACGCTCTACGAAAAGCGCGTCCATCCTGCGGACCTGCCGTTCTTCCTCGGCCTGATGGACCATCTCGCCGCGCGCGGCATCAACTGCCCGCGGCCGATCCACGGCCGCGACGGCAAGGCGCTGCGCACCCTGGCGGGACGGCCGGCCGCCATCACGACCTTCCTGCAGGGACTGTGGCCGCGTCGCATGACCTTGGGCCATTGCGGACAGGTCGGCGAAGCGCTGGCCGCCTTGCATCTGGCCGGCCGCGACTTCGAGCTCAAGCGGCCCAATGCCTTGTCGGTCGCGGGCTGGCGGCCATTGTACGAAGGCTCGAGCCGGCATATCGACGCGCCACTCGCCGCCGAACTCAAGGCTGAGATCGATTTCTTCGAAGCCAACTGGCCCGCCGGGCTGCCGTCGGGCGTCATCCATGCCGACCTGTTCAACGACAACGTGCTCTTCCTGCACGACAAGCTGTCGGGGCTGATCGATTTCTATTTCGCCTGCAACGACGCCTTCGCCTACGACGTCGCGATCTGCCTCAACGCCTGGTGCTTCGAGCCCGACAAGTCGTTCAACGCCACCAAGGGCCGCGCTCTGCTGCAGGGCTACGAAGCCGTCCGGCCGCTCGATGCCGACGAGCGCAAGGGGCTGCCGCTGCTGGCGCGCGGCGCGGCGCTGCGTTTCCTGCTGACGCGGCTCTACGACTGGGTGCACACGCCGCCCGACGCCCTGGTCAAGCGCAAGGATCCGCAGGAATACCTCGCCAAGATGCGCTTCCATCGCACCATCGCTTCGATCGCGGATTACGGGCTGTGAGCGAAGCCGAGGTCGAGATTTTCACGGACGGTGCCTGCAGCGGCAATCCGGGACCGGGCGGCTGGGGGGCGATCCTGAGATTGGGCAATCGCGAGCGCGAATTGTCGGGCGGCGATCCGGCGACCACCAACAACCGCATGGAGCTGATGGCCGCCATCATGGGGCTGGAGGCGCTGAAGCGGCCGTGCAACGTGCGGCTCTGGACCGACAGCGTCTACGTGAAGGACGGCGTCACCAAGTGGATCCACGGCTGGAAGCGCAACGGCTGGCGCACCGCCGACAGGAAGCCGGTCAAGAACATGGAGCTGTGGCAACGCCTCGACGCTGCCCGCGCGCCGCACCAGGTCGAATGGCGCTGGGTGAAGGGCCATAGCGGCCATCCCGAGAACGAGCGCGCCGATCAGCTGGCGCGAGAGGAAATCGTCAAGATCCGGGCCGCGCTCCCTTAACTCCGCTTCGGCTGGGCCGGCACGGGCTTCTTCTCGACCGGCTTCTCGTAGACCAGGTCGAAACCCTCGCGCATGCCGTCGCAGGGATTGTCGCCCTCGGCCAGACGCCAGACCTGCGACTTGCCCGAGCGCTTGAAGTTCAGCACGCCGGCCACCTTGCAGGCCGTGCCCTTCTCGACCTTGGCGACGCGGAAGGCGACCTCGCCGCGGATCTGCACCAGGCCGGGCGCGATCTTCTCGACCACGCCGTCGACCGACGCCCAGTCGCCCTCGCTGCCGGGCGCCACGCTGTCGATGCGGCCCTTCACGACCCAGACATTACCCTGCCGGGCGACGCTGACGTCGCCGTATTTTGCGCCCTTCACCTTGGCGTAGCGGCCCCACGAGATCTTGCGCGCATCGGCGAAGAGCTGCGCCTCGGCGTCCGAGGCGATCTCGGTGCGGTCGATCTTGGGAACGTTCGCCGGCAGTGGCGAGGTAAGCCCGGTGGTCGGCGCTCCCTGCTGCACGGTCGGCGCCCTCTCTGGCGGCGGCGCGGGATAGTAGGGAGTCGACGGTTGCTGCTGTTGCTGCTGCTGGGCGGCGGCAGCGCCGGCGAGCAGGACAAAAACCAGGACGAGAAGGCGATTCATTATCTAGGGGCTCTTACATCAGGGTTGGCGGCGACGCTACTTCCTCGGCCCACTCTTCGGTGGAACAGCAGGCGTCGAGGGGGAAACCGGGGCGGCCGCCGGCGGCTGCTCGCCGCGCAAGCCTGCCTCGGCGCCGCGCGCGGCGCTCGAGCCGGGCGGCACCAGGCGCAGGACGGCGCTGAAGTCAGAGTTGGCCGAGCCGCGATCGCCGCGCGCCAGGCTGGCGAAGCCGCGCTCGAGCAGGGCCTCGGAATGGTCGGGTGCGACCTTGAGTGCCCGCGTGGCGTCCTCATAGGCCTTGGCCGGATTGCCGGCGTTGCGCCAGGCGGCCGCCCGCAGCACCAGGATCTCGACATCGTCACGCCGCAAGCCCAGCGCGCGGTCGAAGTCGGAAATGGCGCGCGGCCAGGCCTTCAGCGCGGCGAAGCTCAGCCCGCGATCGAGCCACAAATCGGCATCGCTGGTGTTGAGTTCGAGGGCGCGGCTTTGCGCCTCTGCAGCCTTCTCGGGCAGCCCTGCTTCCATGAAGGCCTGGCCGGCCTGCGCCCACAGCTCGGCGCGCAGACCGGGGCGGTCCTTGCCCATGTCGCGCGCGATCGCCTCGAACTGCGCCGCCGCCTGGGTGTAGCGGCCGGCACCGAACATGGCGGTCGCCACGCAATGGCGGGCGGCGAGGCCGCCGCCCTGGGCGTGCCATTTCTCCGCGGCGGGCAAAGCCTTCAGCGGCTCGCCGCGCGCCAGGTTCATGCACTCATTGTATTTGCGCAGATGGTCCGGCGATTCCTCGATGATGCTCAAACTCTGTGCGGCGCACGGCAGAGCGGCCAACAGCGCAAGGCAGAATGCCAGGCGGGAAAACAACATCCTTGAAAAGAACCGCGTCGCGGCGATCCTGACAAGATGACAGGACGTCTTTTCATCTTCGGTCTGGGCTATTGCGGCCTTGAAATCGCCAAGCTTGCCAGAGCGGCCGGCTGGAGCGTGGCCGGGACCTGCCGGACCAGCGAGAAGGCGGACGAGCTCAGGGGACTCGGCTTCGAGGCGCACCTGTTCGACGGCACCGCGCCTCTACCCGCCGCCTCGCTTGGCAAGGCGACGCATGTGCTCTGCACCATCGCTCCCGGCACGACGGGCGATCCCGCGCTCAAGACATCAGCGCGCCTGCTTCGCGACGCGCGTTGGCTCGGCTACCTCTCGACCACCGGGGTCTACGGCGACCATGGCGGCGGCTGGGTCGACGAGGAGACGCCCGCCCGCCCGGCCCAGCCGCGCAGTGTCGAGCGCCTGGCGACCGAGCGCGCCTGGCAGGCGATAGGGATGGAGGCGGGCTCGGCCGTCGACATCTTTCGCCTGCCCGGCATCTATGGCCCGGGCCGCAGTGCCATCGACCAGGTGAAGGCGGGCACGGCGCGGCGCATCGACAAGCCGGGCCAGGTCTTCTCGCGCATCCATGTCGCGGACGTCGCGGGGACCGTGCTGCTGGCGCTCGGCCATGCACGCGCCGGCGCCATCTACAACGTCGCCGACGACCTGCCGGCCGCCACCGGCGAAGTCGTGGCGTTCGCCTGTGAGCTTTTGGGCAAGCCGGCGCCGCCGGCCGTTTCGTGGGACGAGGTGGCGCCGACCATGAGCGCCATGGCGCGGTCCTTCTATGCCGAGAACCGTCGCGTGAGGAACGACAAGATCAAGAACGAGCTCGGCGTCGCGCTGCGTTATCCCACGTACAAGGAAGGGCTGCGTGCGATTGCGCTAGGAGCGTGATCTTCTGGGAGCGCGGGCCTCCGGCCCGCTCATGATGCGGGCCAGAGGCCCCCGCTTCCAACTACAAGAGCTCTTCCACCGTCGCGATCAGGCGGGCGATGTCGGCCGGTGTGCTGAGGCGATGGTCGCCGCCCTTGATCAGGGTCGTGATCACCTCGGGCGCTTCCATGTGGTTCGCAATCTGTAGCGAATATTCCCACGGCACGTCCGGATCGCTCTGGCCGTGCAGCAGTCGCACTGGACAGGGCAGCGCGAGCTTCTTGTCGAGCAGGAGGTGATTGCGGCCCTCCTCGATCAGCTTCCAGGTGAAGACCGACGGCTCAGGGGAGTATTGCGAGGGACGTTCCAGTCGTTCGTCGCGCTGCAGCCGCTCGCGATCCTCCGGCGACAAACCTTTCAGCAGCATCTCGACGAAGTCGGGCGCCGCCGCGATCAGCACCAGGCCGACCAGGCGCTCGGGCCGCGCCCGCGCCGCCAGCAGCGACAGCCAGCCGCCCATGCTCGATCCCACCAGCACCAGCTTGCCCTCGGTCAGCTGATCGAGCACGGCGAGTGAATCATCGAGCCAGCGGCCGATCGTACCGTCCTCGAAGCGACCCGACGACTGGCCGTGACCGAGATAGTCGAAGCGCACGTAGGCCCGACCGGTTCGCCGCGCCCAATCCTCGAGCGCCATCGCCTTGGTGCCGGTCATGTCGGAGCGGAAGCCGCCCAGGAATGCCACTGTCGGCGTGCGACCCGATGTCGTCGCATAGGCAACGGTATTGCCGTCAGGACGCTGTAGTCTCCGCACTCCGTCGTCGCCAGTATCGCCGGTGGTCATCCCGTGTTACCTGCCACACCCTCAACCTTCCGCCAAGCCGACGTGCCCACCGCTCCCACACTCCTGCAGATCGTTCCGACACTCGCCGGCGGCGGACTGGCGCGCGCCACGCTCGATGCCGCGCAGGCCGTGATCGCAGCCGGCGGCGCGGCCATCGTCGCCTCGCCGGGCGGCGCCATGGTGCCCGATCTGCTGCGCCTGCGCGCCACGCATCTCGAACTGCCGGAAGGCGGACACCCGTTGTGGGGCCGTCTCATGCTGCCCGGCAAGCTCGCCTCGAGCCTCGGCGAGGCGCGCGTCTCGCTGATCCAGGCGCGCTCGTCCAACACCGCCTGGGTGGCGCGCGCGCTGGCGCGGCGGCTCGGCATCAAGTGGATCGCCACGCTGCATACGCCCTTCCTCGCGCGCGGCATCGCCGAGCGCTTTGTCGAGCGTCGCCAGGCGCGCGCCGACGCGGTGGTCGCCGTGTCCGAGCATGTGGCGCGCGATGCCCTGCAGCGCTTCCCCACGCTCGACGGCCGGCTGGAAACCATCCCACCCGGCGTCAACTTCGACCGCTTCGATCCCGCCATCGTGCGCGCCGACCGGGTGATCAAGCTCGCCACCGAGCTGCGCGTGCCGGACGGCAGCCATCTCATCCTCTGCCCGGCGCGCTTCGACAACGACTGCGGCCAGAAGATCCTGGTCGAGGCGGTGAAGCGGCTCGGCCGCGACGACGTCTTCTGCCTGCTGCTGGGCTCGGTCGGCGCGCCGACGCCGTTCGAGCGCGAGGTCGAGCGCGCCATCGTGGCGGCCGGGCTGCTGGGTCGCGTGCAGATCGGGCCCTATGTCGACGACATGCCGGCGGCCTACATGCTGGCCGACGTCGTCGTGTCGACCGGCGGCGCCCGCCAGGGGTTCAGCCGTACCCTGGTAGAGGCGCAGGCGATGGGCCGCCCGGTGGTGGCCGAGGATGGCGGCGGGGCGGCCGAATCGGTGCTGCCCGGCGTCACCGGCTGGCTCGCCCCGGCCGGCGACCCGGCGGCACTGGCCGAAGCGCTGCAAAGCGCGCTGTCGCTGTCCGCCGAGCGCCGCGCCGAGGTCGCGCGCGCCGCCCAGGAGCAGGTGCGCAGCCGCTACAGCCTCGCCGAGACCAACCGCCAGCTGTTGCAGCTCTACGAGCGTTTGGGCTGATGGGCTGCCCCGAGGTGCAACCACACGGTCCGGCAGGGCATTGACTAAAGGCCTAGTGGCAATTATCTCGAAGCCCATGGAACGCCGGTTTTTCACCGCTCCAGCTTTCACGACCACCGTTCGAACTTGATTCGGCCGGGCGCGCGCACTCGTGCCGCTTCCCGGCCTCTTGCCGCCGACACTTCGTGTCGGCGCATGAGCTGTGTTCGGAATCTTCTTATTCGGTGGTTGCCATGATCAATATTTCCTTACCGGACGGTTCGGTCCGAAGTTTCGACAAACCGGTGAGCGGCGCCGACATCGCCGCCTCGATCGGCCCCGGCCTTGCCAAGGCAGCGCTGGCCTTGCGCGTCGACGGCAAGCTGGTCGACCTCGCCCACGTCGTCGACCGCGACGCCAAGATCGGCATCGTGACGTCGAAGGATCCCGAGGCGCTGGAACTCCTGCGCCACGACGCGGCGCATGTGCTCGCCCAGGCGGTCCAGGAGCTCTATCCCGGCACGCAGATCACGTTCGGCCCGGCGACGGACGACGGCTTCTACTACGACTTCGTGCGCGCCGAGCCGTTCTCGCCCGAGGACTTCGCGAAGATCGAGCATCGCATGGCCGAGATCGTCGACCGTGACCTGCCGATCACGCGCGAGATCTGGGACCGTGCGAAGATCAAGGACTACTTCAAGCAGCACGGCGAGAGCTTCAAGGCGCAATGGGCCGACGAACTGCCCAAGGACGAGGAGATCTCCGTCTACAAGCAGGGCGAATGGCTCGACATGTGTCTTGGCCCGCACCTGCCCTCGACGGGCAAGCTCGGCAAGGCCTTCAAGCTCACGAAGGTGTCGGGCGCCTACTGGCGCGGCGACGCCAACAACGCCCAGCTGCAGCGCGTTTACGGCACGGTCTTCTTCTCCGACAAGGACCTCAAGGCCTACCTGCACCGCATCGAGGAAGCCGAGAAGCGCGACCATCGCCGGCTCGGCCCCGAGATGGGCCTCTTCCATCAGCAGGAAGACGCCGCCGGCATGGTCTACTGGCACCCCAAGGGCTGGACGCTGTGGCGCACGCTCGAGAACTACCTGCGCCGCAAGCTCGAGGCCGGCGGCTACGTCGAGGTGAAGACGCCGCAGCTCAACGACCGGCGGCTGTGGGAGAAGTCGGGCCACTGGGAGAATTTTCGCGAGAACATGTATCTCAGCGAAAACGAGGAAGGCCTGAAGGAGTTCGTCGAGGATCCGGCGCGGCGCATGTTCGCGCTGAAGCCGATGAACTGCCCGTGCCACATCCAGATCTTCAATCAAGGCCTGCGCAGCTATCGCGAGCTGCCGCTGCGCATGGCCGAGATGGGGTCATGCCACCGCTTCGAACCGTCGGGCGCGCTGCACGGCATCCTGCGCGTGCGCGCCTTCACGCAGGACGATGCCCACATCTTCTGCGAGGGCCACCAGATCGAGGCCGAGACGATCCGCTTCTGCCAGCTGCTCGAATCGATCTACAAGGACCTGGGCTTCCCGGATTACTTCGTGAAATTCTCCGACCGGCCGCCGACGCGCATCGGCTCGGACGAGATCTGGGACCAGGCCGAGCGTGCGCTGAAGTCGGCCTCCACGGCGGCCGGCGTCGACCTGATCCTCAATCCCGGCGAGGGCGCGTTCTACGGGCCCAAACTGGAATTCGTGCTGCGCGATGCGATCGGCCGCGACTGGCAGTGCGGAACGCTGCAGGTCGACTTCATGCTGCCCGAGCGGCTGGGGGCGGCCTACGTCGCCGAGGACGGCAGCCGCAAGGTGCCGGTCATGTTGCATCGCGCCATCTTCGGCAGCTTCGAGCGCATGATTGGCGTTCTCATCGAGCACTATGCCGGCCGCTTCCCGCTGTGGCTGGCGCCGACGCAAGCTGTAGTGGCAACGATCGTCAACGACGCCGACTCCTATGCGCACGAGGTCGCCAAGGCGCTGCGCGCGGCGGGCATGCGCATCGATCTCGACCTGCGCAACGAGAAGATCAACTACAAGGTCCGCGAGCATTCGCTGGCCCACGTCCCGCTGATCCTGGCCGTCGGCCGGCGCGACATGGAGGGCAAGACGGTGGCCGTCCGCCGCCTGGGCTCGGAAAAGCAGGAGGTCCTTGAACTCGGGGCCGCCGTCACTAAACTTTCTGAAGAGGCCCGGCCGCCCTTCTAGGGCGGCCGTGTCTCGCATCCCCGCTCCATCCCGGAGCTCTTACCAAGGAGAATGAAGCCATAGCACGACCTGCCCAGCAAAGCGCGCCCACCCGCGAGGGTCCGCGCGTCAACGGCGAAATCAAGGCGCCGCAAGTCCGACTGATCGACGAGAACGGCGATATGGTCGGCGTCGTCAGCACCCGCGAGGCAATCGACATGGCAGAGGAGGCCAGTCTCGACCTGATCGAGATCTCCCCCAATGCGGTCCCGCCGGTCGCCAAGATCTCCGATTACGGCAAATACAAATACGAAGCGCAGAAGAAGGCGCACGAGGCGCGGAAGCACCAGAAGGTCATCGAGGTCAAAGAGATCAAGATGCGCCCGAACATCGACGACCACGATTACGAAGTGAAGATGCGCGCCATGAAGCGGTTCATCGAGGAAGGCGACAAGGTGAAGGTCACCCTGCGCTTCCGCGGCCGCGAGATGGTCCATTCCGAGCTCGGCCTGCAGGTGCTGAACCGCGTGCGCAGCGAGATGGACCCGCTCACCAAGATCGAATCGATGCCGCGCATGGAAGGCCGGCAGATGATCATGGTGCTGGCCCCGAAGTAGTGGCGCCGAAGTAGTTTACTTCGTCGTCTTCGGGGGAGGACGCAGGCGCAGCGTAACCGTACCGGCGCTGCGCGACTGCTCAGGATCGAAGCGTCCATTCGCCGTCGAACCGTCGAGCCAGCGCACGCTGTAGACGGTCTCGCCGGCGAACGACATGGGCTTGTCGGTCTTGCCGAACATCCAGTAGTCGCAGCGGACCGGATCGTCCGCGTTCAGCTGCTGCGCCTGACAGATCTGGTGCAGCACATAGGGCATGAAGCGGACGCGGCCGTCCTCCGGCAAGGTGGTGTAGTTGAGCGCCAGCGAACGGCGCTGGCCGTCGCAGCGATGGACGGCCCGGATCTGCGCAGCGCCCGGCGTCTTGAGCCTGATCCCGTCCAGATCCACCACAAGGGCGTCGACCGCGCGGCCGCGCGCGGCGTCGGTGAAGCCTGCGCCCACCAGCATGGCCTCGTAGCGGCCGATCGCTTCGGCCGTCGGCCCTTCGGGATAGCCCGCGCGTAAAAGGTCGCGCTGCCAGGAGCGTGTCTCGAGCGCGCGCACGACCATCGCGCCGGTGAGGCCGGCGCGCTCGGCCCAGTCGCCCAAGACGTTCTCGGCGGTCCAGCAGTATTTCAGGAGGTTGTAGCCTTCCGGCTCGATCGGCCTGGCCCGGGCATCGACGACGCCCATCACCTGGCCGACAACCGTCTTGACCAGCACGTACTGCGCCGCCGGATTCTCGCGGACTTTCTCGGAACTCGATGGGACGGTGGCAGGCTTGGCAGCCTCCGACGATCGCTCGGCCTGCGCCCCCGCCGGCGTGGCGCCAAGGCACGCCATCAGGGCGATTGCAGCAGTCTTTTTCATGGCCGGATGCTATGCCTCCCGTGTTCGGGGGTAACGCATGAAAGGTCTGATCGTTGCGGTTGCGGCGCTGCTGATGGCGCCGATGGGGACGGCTGCGGCGCAGCAGGCAGCGCCGTCGCTCAACGCGGAGGCGGCGAGGAGCCTGTCCGATTTCCAGAATTTCGGCCCGCATCGCGCCTTCGTGATCGGCGCCGATGGCCGGGCGGCCTGGTATGTCGGCGTCCCCGGCGCCGATCCCGGCAACGCCGTCACCAGCACCCTGAAGCGCTGCGAGGAGCGCGGCAAGCTGCCGTGCACTCTGCATGTCGTCAACAACTACACGGTCACGGGCGCGGACTGGCGCGCGCAGGTGCCGGCGCGTTCCGCGGACGCACCGGACATCGGCCGGGTGCGGCCGGAGCCCTACTGGTCGATGCGCGGGCCCAAGCTCGCCGCCGGACTGATCATCTGGAGTCACGGCTACATGGCCGGCAAGAACTCGACCGACAGCGCGCCGCAGGCGTGGATCGGCCGATTCACGCGCATGGGCTACGACCTCTACCGCTTCGACCGGGAATGGATCGTCGACTGGGCAGGCGATGCCACGGCGCTGGCCGACGCCGTGCGCAAGGCGCGCGAGATGGGTTATCGCCGCGTCGTGCTGGCCGGACAGTCGGCCGGCGCCTGGGTGTCGCTGGCCGCCCTGGCGCGCGGCGCACCGGTCGACGGCGTGATCTCGATCGCCGCCGCCCACCACGGCGAGGTGAGCAAGATGCGCAACGACACCACACGCGCCCGCTCGGAATGGCAGAACGTCATCGCCGCCCTGAAGCCCGGGCCGCGGGTCGTGCTGGTGAACTTCGCCGACGATGCCTACGACGTCGGCGGCCGCATGGCCGACGCGCGCTCGGCCTTCGCCAAGAGCGGTGTCGACGCCGTCATCATCGACAATCCCGAGGGCTTCAAGGGCCATGGCGCCGCCGGCGACATGGCCTTCGCGCGCAAGTTCGGCGGCTGCATCGAGGGCTTCATAGACAAGGGCACGAAGCCGCCGCCCTGCTGAGCTTCATTGCCGGGAGCGCGCCACTCCAGTGGCGCTCATGGGCTGCGTGACCCAGAAAGACGCGCCACTGGAGTGGCGCGCTCCCGGCAAAGACTTCAGCCCATGTACGAGCCGCCGTTGACGTGCAGCACCTGCCCGGTGATGGCGTCGGCCTCGTCGGAGGCGAGGAACACGGCGGTGCTCGCGATCTGCTCGGGTGCCAAAAGCTTGCCGCCGAGCGGGATGGTCGCCTTTGCGATCTCGATCAGCTCGGCGTCGGTGTTGCCATAGCGCGGCTGGGCGGTGTCGGTCGTGCCGGGGGCGATGGCGTTGACCCGGATGTTGTGCGGCGCGAGCTCGAGCGCCATCGCCCGGGTCATCGACACCACGCCGCCCTTGCTCGCACTGTAGTGCACGCCGCGCACCGCTCCGCGCATCGCCTGTGAAGAGAGGTTGATGATCGACCCGCGCTTGCCGGCCGCGATCAGCGCCTTGGCGACGGCGACCGCGGCGAAGCAGCCGGCCTTGAGGTTGATGTCGAGCACGTAGTCCCAGTCGCTCTCGCGCATCTCGAGGAATCTTACACGCGGGTAGACTCCGGCGTTGTTCACCAGGACGTCGGGCACGCCGAGCGCGCCCACGGTGTCGGCGACCATGGCCTCGATGTCGGCGAGCTTTGAGACATCGGCCTTTATGAGATGGGCGCGCCGGCCGGCCTGGCGGGCGTAATCCGCGACTGCCCGCGCCCCGCGCTCGTCGTCGAGCCAGGTGAGCGCCACGTCGGCCCCCTCCCCGGCCAGCGCCCGCCCGATCGCCGCCCCGATGCCCTGCTGCGCGCCGGTCACCAGCGCCACCTTGCCCGCCAAACGCATGGGAAATCCCCTTTCGCTACCGACCTCATACCTCCTCCCCCGTCTTACGGGGGAGGATAGAGGAGGGGGAAGGCCACACAGTCGGCGCTTCCCGGAAAGAGATCATGATCTGAAATCTGCGGGCATCGGAACTGGGGCTCTCCCCCTCCTGGCCTCCCCCGTAATGACGGGGGAGGAGCTTGAGCCCTGCGCTTGCACCGCCCCCGCACCGCCGCTATAAGCCCCGTTCTTCGGCGGCCTGGCCGTATAGGGCATTGCCTCGGCCGCCTGGTGTAACCCTTTGAAAAGGAACGAAAATGCCCAAGATGAAGACCAAGAGCGGGGCCAAGAAGCGTTTTCGCTTCACGGCATCCGGCAAAGTGAAGCATGGCGTCGTCGGCAAGCGCCACGGCATGACCAAGCGGGGCAACCGCTTCCTGCGCCAGCAGACCGGCATGACCCTGGTGTCCGAGCCCGACACGCGCATCATCAAGCGCAACTTCTTTCCGTACGAGAGGTAGCCCATGGCACGCGTCAAGCGGGGCGTGGCTGCACACGCTCGTCACAAGAAGGTCCTGAAGCTCGCCAAGGGCTATCGCGGTCGCGCCAAGCTCGCGTTCCGCGTCGGCATCGAGAAGGTCGAGAAGGGCCTGCAATACGCCTACCGCGACCGGCGCAACAAGAAGCGCACGTTCCGCGGTCTGTGGATCCAGCGCATCAACGCCGCGACCCGCGAGCATGGCATGACCTACTCGCAGTTCATGAACGGCATCCTCAAGGCCGGGATCGAGGTCGACCGCAAGGTCATGGCCGATCTGGCGGTGCGGGAGCCGGCAGCGTTTAAGGCCCTGGTCGAACAGGCCCAGGCCGCCCTCAAGTAATGTCCTGGCACCCGGCGGGTGCACGGATAAGGATCGCAAAGAGGGAGCCTGGACCGCAGGCTCCCTTTTTTCGTGTCGGGATTCGGAGAGCGAGAGATGAGTGATCTTTCGACCATACGCAGCGCAGCGCTCGGCGCCGTCGAACAGGCCGCTGACCTTGCGGCTCTCGACGCCGCGCGCATCGCCGCCCTCGGCAAGAAGGGCAGCGTCACCGGGCTGATGAAGACGCTGGGCGCCATGACGCCCGAGCAGCGCCGCGCGTTCGGTGCTGAGGTGAACCAGCTCAAGGGTGAGATCGAGACGGCGCTCGAGGCGCGCAAAAGCGCGCTCAGCGCCGCCGCGCTGGCCGCCAAACTCAGCAACGAGAAGATTGACGTCAGCCTGCCGGCGCGGCCGGAGTTCGCCACCTGGACCGAGGGCACCTTGCATCCGATCGGCCAGGTGATGGACGAGCTCGCCGCCATCTTCGGCGAGATGGGGTTCAGCTGGGCCGACGGCCCCGACATCGAGGACGACTGGCACAACTTCACGGCGCTCAACATCCCGCCCGACCATCCGGCGCGGCAGATGCAGGACACCTTCTATCTGCCCAAGCGCGCCGACGGCACGCCGATGGTGCTGCGCACCCACACCTCGCCGGTGCAGGCGCGCACCATGCTCGACAAGGGCGTGCAGAAGATGCTGGCCGACAGCGGGTCGCTGCGCATCATCGTGCCCGGCCGCACCTTCCGCATCGACAACGACGCCACCCACACGCCGATGTTCCACCAGGTCGAGGGCCTGGTGATCGACCGCACGACCCACATGGGCCATCTCAAAGGCTGCCTGGTCGAATTCTGCCGCGCCTTCTTCGAAGTCGATGACCTGCCGCTGCGCTTCCGCCCCTCGTACTTCCCGTTCACAGAGCCGTCGGCCGAGGTCGATATCGGCTGCTCGTGGAAGGGCGGCGAGCTCAAGATCGGCGCCGGCGATTCGTGGCTGGAGATTCTAGGTTCGGGCATGGTGCATCCCAACGTGATCGCCAACTGCGGCCTCGATCCCGCGGTGTACCAGGGCTTCGCCTTCGGCATGGGCATCGATCGCATCGCCATGTTGAAGTACGGCATCCCCGACCTGCGCAGCTTCTTCGACGCCGACCTGCGCTGGCTGCGCCATTACGGCTTCCAGGCATTGGAATGGCCGTCGCTGACCGGAGGGCTGGGGCGATGAAGTTCACCCTCTCCTGGCTGAAGGAGCATCTCGATACGAGCGCGGATCTCAACAAGATCCGCGACACGCTGACCATGCTCGGGCTCGAGGTCGAGGGCATCACCAACCCGGCCGAGACGCTGAAAGGCTTCGTCGTCGGCTACGTCGTCGAGGCGGTGCAGCATCCCAACGCCGACCGGCTGCGCGTCTGCAAGGTCGACACCGGCTCGGGCGTGGTCCAGGTCGTGTGCGGCGCGCCCAACGCCCGCACCGGCATGAAAGGCATCTTCGCGCCGTCGGGCAGCACCATCCCGGGCACCGGCCTGCTCTTGAAGGCAAGCAAGATCCGCGGCGAGGAGAGCAACGGCATGCTCTGCTCCAGCCGCGAACTGGAGCTCGGCGACGACCATAGCGGCATCATCGACCTGCCGGCCGACGCCAAGACCGGCGCGCCGGCGGCCGAGGCGCTCGGCCTCGACGATGCCGTGATCGAGATCAAGGTGACGCCCAACCGCCCCGATTGCCTCGGCGTGCACGGCATCGCCCGCGACCTCGCCGCAGCGGGTCTCGGCACCCTGAAGCCGATGAAGGCCGACAAGGTGCCCGGCACCTATCAAAGCCCGATCAAGTGGACGCACGGTTACGAGGCCACGCCCGACAGCCCCTGCCCCCTCGTGGTCGGCCGCCATTTCCGCGGCATCAGGAACGGCCCCTCGCCCGACTGGCTGCAGCGCCGACTGAAGGCGATCGGCCTGCGTCCGATCTCGGCCCTGGTCGACATCACCAACCTGGTCACCTTCGACCTCAATCGGCCGCTGCACGTGTTCGATGCCAAGAAGCTCGCCGGAGACATGGTCATGCGCCAGGCCCGCGACGGCGAGCAGATGCTGGCGCTCGACGGCAAGACCTACACCCTCGATCCGTCGATCGCGGTGATCGCCGACGCCAAGGGCGTCCATGGCCTGGGCGGCATCATGGGCGGCGAAGACACGGGGGTTCGCGAAGACACGACCGAAGTGTTCCTCGAAGTCGCGTATTTCGACGCCATCCGCACGGCCGCTTCCGGCCGCAAGCTCGGCGTGCTCTCAGATGCGCGCTATCGTTTCGAGCGCGGCATCGATCCGCAGTCGTGCTGGTGGGGCGCCGAGGTGGCGGCGCGCCTGATCCTCGAATTGTGCGGCGGCGAGGCGAGCGAGGTCGTGTCGAGCGGCGTCATGCCCAACTGGCAGCGCAGCTTCACCCTGCGTCCGGATCGCGTGAAGACGCTGACGGCGATCGACGTACCGGCTGCCGAGACCGCGTCGATCCTGGCCAAGCTCGGCTTCACCGTCGAGGGCAGCGGGCCGTGGACGGCAGCCGTGCCGCCGTGGCGGCCCGACATCGTCGGCGAGGCCGACCTGGTCGAGGAAGTGACGCGCGTCTTCGGGTTCGACAACATCCCGACGACGTCCCTGCCGCGCCTGTCGGCCACCTCCCGGCCGGTGCGTACCCCGCTGCAGCGTCGCGTGCCGCTGGCCCGTCGGGCGCTCGGCGCACGCGGCATGAATGAGGCCGTGACCTGGTCGTTCCTGGCGCGCGCCAAGGCCGAGCGGTTCGGCGCCCAGCAGCAGGCGGACTTGCGTCTGCTGAACTCAATCGACGCCACGCTCGACACCATGCGGCCCTCGATCCTGCCCAACCTGATCGATGCCGCGCAGCGCAACGAGGCGCGCGGGCTCAGCGATCCGGCGCTGTTCGAGGTCGGCCCCGAGTACAAAAACGCGACGCCGACGGGCCAACGCACCGTCGCCGCGGGCCTGCGCAGCAACATGGCCGTGCCGCGCAACTGGCAGGAAGCGCCGCGCCCCGTCGACGCCTTCGACGCCAAGGCCGATGCGCTTGCCGTGCTGGCCGCAATCGGCGCGCCGATGGACAACCTCTCGACCCAGCCGGGTGCGCCCGACTGGTACCATCCCGGCCGCTCGGGCCTGATCAAGCTCGGCGACCGCGTGATGGCGCAGTTCGGCGAGCTGCATCCCGAGATCGTCACGGCTGCCGACTTCAAGGGCCCGGTGGCCGCCTTCGAGGTCTTCCTCGACGCGCCGCCGCTGCCCAAGGCGAAGGCCAGCAAGGCGCGGCCCAAGCTCGTGCTCTCTGCCTTCCAGCCGCTCGAGCGCGACTTCGCCTTCATCGTCGATGCCGAGGTCGAGGCCGAGAAGCTGGTGCGCGCCGCCAAAAATGCCGACAAGGCGCTGGTGACGGGGTGCCGCGTGTTCGACGTCTATGCCGGCAAGGGCGTGCCCGGCGGCAAGAAGTCGGTGGCGCTCACGGTCACCTTGCAGCCGGTCGAGCGTACCTTGACCGACGCGGAAATTGAGGCCGCCAGCGCGAAGATCGTGGCGCAGGTGGCGAAAGCCACCGGCGCGGCATTACGTGGTTAGAATGAGCGCCGATACGACAAAGCTGTCATCCCGAGCGCAGCGAGGGACCTTTCCTGTGGCCTTAAAGGCCCCTCGCTTCGCTCGGGGTGACAGTGTTCTCGTAACGAGCCTCGGCGTACAAGTTTGAGTGACATGACCGACCTGTCGTTGATCCGCAATTTCTCGATCATCGCCCATATCGACCATGGCAAGAGCACCTTGGCCGATCGGCTGCTGATGCGCTGCGGCGCGGTGAGCGAGCGGGAGTTCCACGACCAGATGCTCGATTCGATGGACATCGAGCGCGAGCGCGGCATCACCATCAAGGCGCAGACGGTGCGGCTCGACTACACCGCGCTCGACGGCAGGACCTACGTGCTGAACCTGATGGACACGCCGGGCCACGTCGACTTCGCCTACGAGGTCAGCCGCTCGCTCGCGGCCTGCGAGGGCTCGCTGCTGGTGGTCGATGCGAGCCAGGGCGTCGAGGCGCAGACCTTGGCCAACGCCTATCACGCGATCGACGCCAACCACGAGATCATCCCGGTTTTGAACAAGATCGACCTGCCCTCGGCCGAGCCCGAGCGGGTGTGCCAGGAGATCGAGGACGTGATCGGCATCGACACGTCCGAGGCCGTCAAGGTGTCGGCCAAGACCGGTCTCGGCATCGACGACCTGCTGGAAGCGATGGTCAAGCGCCTGCCGCCGCCCAAGGGCGACCGCAACGCGCCCTTGAAGGCCCTGCTGGTCGACAGCTGGTACGACCCCTACCTTGGCGTCGTCACCCTGGTGCGCGTGCAGGACGGCGTGCTCAGGAAGGGCATGCGCATTCGCATGATGGCGGCGGGCGCGTCGTACGACCTCGACAAGGTCGGCGTGTTCACGCCCAAGCCCAAGGACATGGCCGAGCTGGGGCCGGGCGAGGTCGGCTTCATCATCGCCGGCATCAAGACCATCGCCGACTGCAAGGTCGGCGACACCATCACCGACGACCGCAAGCCCGCAACCGACATGCTGCCGGGCTTCAAGCCGTCCGTGCCGGTGGTTTTCTGCGGCCTGTTCCCGGCCGACGCCGCGGAGTTCGAGCAGCTGCGCGAATCGCTCGCCAAGCTCCGCCTCAACGATTCCTCGTTCCATTTCGAGCCGGAATCGAGTGCAGCACTTGGCTTCGGCTTCCGCTGCGGCTTCCTCGGCCTGCTGCATCTCGAGATCGTGCAGGAACGGCTGGAGCGCGAGTTCGACCTCGACCTCGTCACCACGGCGCCCTCGGTCGTCTACAAGCTCAGGATGACGGACGGCACCGAGCGCGAGCTGCACAATCCGGCCGACTATCCCGATCCGATGCACATCGAGAGCATGCAGGAGCCGTGGATCAAGGCGACCATCATGACTCCCGACGAGCATCTCGGCTCGGTGCTGACGCTCTGCCAGGAGCGGCGCGGTCAGCAGATCGAGCTCACCTACGCCGGCTCGCGCGCCATGGCGGTCTATCGCCTGCCCTTGAACGAGGTGGTGTTCGACTTCTACGACCGGCTGAAGTCGGTCACCCGCGGCTATGCCAGCTTCGACTACGAGATGGTGGGCTACGAGGAAGGCGAGCTGGTGAAGCTCACCATCATGGTGAACGGCGAACCGGTCGACGCGCTCTCGATCATCACGCACAAGAACCAGGCCGAGAGCCGCGGCCGCGCGCTGTGCGAGCGGCTAAAAGACCTGATCCCGCGCCAGCTGTTCAAGATCGCCATCCAGGCCGCGATCGGCGGGCGCATCATCGCCCGCGAGACGATCAGCGCGCTACGCAAGGACGTGCTGGCCAAGTGCTACGGCGGCGACATCAGCCGCAAGAAGAAGCTTCTGGAGAAGCAGAAGAAGGGCAAGAAGCGCATGCGCCAGGTGGGCGACGTGGAAATCCCGCAGTCGGCCTTCATCGCCGCCCTGAAGATGGACAGCCGCTAACGCCAGCGATGGCCGCCTACCTCATCTCGGGCGTGACAGTGAAGGACGCCGCGGCGTTCGAGACCTATCGCACGCGTGCGGCGGCCTCGATTGCACAATATGGCGGGCGCTACCTCGTCCGTGGCGGTTCGATCGAGGCACTGGAGGGAAGCTGGGCGCCGCGCACGATCATCGTGGTCGAGTTCGCCGACCTCGATCGGGCGCGCGCCTGGTATCGCTCGCCTGAATACGCCGCGGCGCTGGCCGTCCGCGACCAGGCGCTCAGCCGCAACCTCATCCTGGTCGACGGCATCGGCATTTGACGGCCCGAACAGCGAACGGGATCGTGTTCGGCGACTCTCTCCGGCAATCTCCGTAAGCCATTGATGCTTCGGATCATTCAGGCACTGGCGGCGGCGTTGCACTGTCGCCTAAACAGCGACCGAAACGACAATGCGCGTTCCTCGACGCGGCGCGTCGAATGCGCGTTCCTCGACGCGGCGCGTCGAAGGCCGTGTGCGTCAGTGGGAATTCGGACAGTTACGCAAGTTTCGCAACGGGAATCGCCGCATCGGGAGCCGCAGGCTGCCCCGTCCGGAGGCAGGCAGCCGAACGGGACGCGGTGCCTGGGGCACGCTTTTGGGTCTCGGATGAACGATGCATAGAGCAGGAACGCGACGAGGCCGCGCAACGATCCGATATTATAACTATAGTGCACAGAAATCAAGAACTGCGGTCAATTTCGCTTTCGTGAGTTTTTTCGCACCATAGAGGGCCACGTCTGGAGGGTCGGGCGGGCGATCACGCCATTCCTTGGGTCGCCCAAAGCGAGTGCCAGCAGTGCTTTCAGCCGACGTCGCCCGCGCCGGTGAGGGTCAGGACAGGCCGCGATAGCGCCGGCGCCGCGGCGGGCGGGCGCCGAGAAAGCTCGGTTCGGGCCGGCCGCCGCCGCGGTTGCCGATCCACAGGAAGAACAGGCCGAGTACCAGGAAGGCCGGCAACACCGGCACCATGAGCACCGGCCGCATCACCCAGAACCACAGGCTGGAGGAGATGCGGCGCTGGATGGCCGTCTGCGCATCGGCGAGCGAGCGCGTGTCGAGATGCGACCAAAGGTCCCCGAGGCCCAGCAGGTGGAACGAGCCTTCGGTCCACCAGGCCAGCCCGTCATGCACGATTGCTGCGACGGCCATGGCCAACAGAAGCCATCCCAGCGCGCGAAACACTACCATCGATCCCCCAAATGGCGGCGCGCACCCTACCTAAGCGAGCGTCCCGGGGGAAGGCCGTTGCCCGGCTCGTCCATCACGCTATAAGAGCGGCGAATTCACCCTCCGAAGCCTTGGCGTACGAGGGCCGGGACAGGTGGCCGAGTGGTTTAAGGCACACGCTTGGAAAGCGTGCGTGGTGTAACAGCCACCGCGGGTTCGAATCCCGCCCTGTCCGCCATTTCAGAACAGAACTGGGCACGCCGCGCGTAGCCGATTTTACGCGCGACGCGGCGACAAGGGTTCGGAGCAGATCGCCTTTCGACCCCATGATGCGGACTTCTTTGGCTGCGACCTCGACGCGCTGGGCGAGCGCCCGGAGATAGTCGCGGCGGTAGCCGCCCCCGTCGATCTGCATCCGCTCGCGCGCCGTCCTGGCGAACTTGCGGACCATCTGCGGCGTGATTGCCTGCTGGCCTGATGACTCCAATATCGCGGCCGCACGATCGGCGTCGGCCTGTGCTTGGTCGCGGATCGCCTTGAGGCTCGTGATGCGGTCTTTCAGCGCCGGGTCCTCAAGATCGGCGATGCCGGCCTCGATGGCGTCGTAGAGTCGCTTGAGCCGCAATTCGGCCTCGGCCGCTCGCTTGTTCAGCCCGGCGATGTGCTCGCAGCGACGCTCGGCATAGTCCTGGCGACGGTCGAGAACGGATGCCAGAACCTCCACAAGCCGCTCCGGCTGTAACAGGCGGTCGGCAATGCGTTCGGCAGCTAGATTATCGAGCTTGTCCATTGGGATGGATCGGCCCTTGCAGCCCGTCTCGCCCTGCCGCGCCTTGATCGAGCACGTGTAGTAGCGATACCGCCCTCCTTTCCCGGTCCTGAGCGTCATGGCGCCGCCGCAGTCCGCGCAGAAGCAGATGCCGGTAAGGAGGGTCGGGCCGCTGACCACGCGCGCCGCCGTGACCTTCGGGTTGCGGGCGCGCAGATGTGCCTGCACGGCATCGAACGTCGCTTGATCGATGAGCGGCGGCACGTCGACGGTCACGATTTCACTGGCGGGCTTGAGCGCATTGCTCTTGGCGCGCTTGTTGAACTCGTGGCGGCCGACATAGGTCGGCCTGGTCAGAATGCGGTGAACCTGGCCGATGCCCCAGCGCCCACCATTGCGGGTGAAGATGCGGCGCTGGTTGAGAGAGGCCGTGATGTTCTTGACACCCATCGGGCCGGACCTGCCGTCGCCTTCCAGGGCTAGCCGACAGATCAGCCGCACCGTGTCCGCGTGCAAGGAGTCGATCTCCAGCCTTGACCTTCGCACCGCGCTGCTCGGCCGCGACCACCCGGTAGCCAATGGGTGGCAGCGAGCCGTTCCAAAAACCTTGCCTGGCATTTTCCTTCAAGGCCCGCAGGACGTGCTTGGCGTTCTCCTTTGACTGGTACTCGTCGAACAGCGCCATGATCTGCCGCATCATGACGTGCATGGGATCGTCGCCCATCTCCTGAGCGATCGAGACAAGCTTGACGTCGTTCTTGGCGAGCTTGCGGACGTAGAACTCCAGTTCGAAGTGATCGCGGAAGAAGCGCGAGAAGCTGTGGACGATGACGATATCGAAGGGTCCGGGCTTGCTCGTCCCGGCCTCGATCATGCGCTGGAATTCTGGCCGGCGGTCGTTCGTGGCGGACGCACCCGGCTCCACGTAGGTTTCGACGATCTGATAGCCGCGCGATGCGCAATAGGCCTCGCCCTGCCGTTTCTGGTCAGGGATGGAGACATCGTGCTCGGCTTGTCGCGCCGTCGAGACGCGCAGATACAGGGCAGCGCGCAACAGCACGGTCATGGCAGTTGGCCCCTCGTCAGGTCATAGGCGCGGTCCGAAGAGCTCGTCGAAGAAATCACCGAACCAGGCCTCGAAGACGTCGAGCTCGTTGTCGATAACCGGCACGCGTTCGGGCCAATCGTCCGTGACGGTCCAACGCTCAACGTCGTGTTTGACGGGCCGCCCGAGCCGTCCCCAAGGAGCGGGGGCGATGTAGAGATCGTCGGGCAACGCGCGACAGTCGATACGACATCTGCGTTTTGAGCAAGGTTGCGACATTGCGCCAAGATCGCGCGACGCTCATGCGGGCGGAATGGCCGATTTCTACGCCACGGCGCGCTGTCTACCGACGCGGTCATGGCTCAGCTTGCCTTCCGCGACAACGCGAGCGGGAGGTCGAGTTCCACGCGGTCGTGCATCACCTTCGGTGTGATACGGCCCCGTTCGCCCCGTTCGAGACGGACCAGGCCGTAGCCTTCCATCGTCCTCAGCGTGCGCGACAGGTTGGACTTGGCCTTGCCGGTGATGCGGGCCAATTCGTCCAACGAGCCGGGCGTCTTCTCCGCGATGACGCGCAGCAGCTCGCGGTTGCCGGCTGACAGGACCTTGGCGAAGGATTCCGTCGAAGTGAACCAGACCTTCGGCTCATTGGCCGTCACACGCTGCTCGCCACGAGCCACGGCCATGGTGCGGGCCTTCATCTCTTTGTAACTGGCGATGCCGACCTTCAGCGTCGTCATGGGATCACTCCTCTTTCGCGCAACACCGCGTCCACGGTCTTCCAGAAGTCGGCAAGCAAGGTCGCCGCATCCTGGTACTCGTAGGGCCGGCTCGACCGCAGCCGATGGCGGTGGTCCTGCGGCTCGCCTCGCTTCCGACGGCCGACCGGATGGGCGTTGTCGAAGCCGACCAGCCGCTCGCCATCCGGCCCATGCAGGGTGAGCGAGTAGTCGACGCCGTGCGGCTTCTCCGGCGACATCGGCACCCGCGTCACAACGAACCGAACCCAGTGGCCGCCGTCCGGGTCCACCACGAGAACCTGCCCGTCGAGGTCAAGAAGCACATCGAGGGTCGGGTCACGCGGCTCCGGCACGGCATATGGTTATCATATTGAAGCAACACAAGGAAGAGAGGGCTGCCGGCGGCCATAGGCGTGGCCGCCGTCGCTCGGGGCACTGATATCATTGATGTTTCTTCGGCAAGCGACAGCACCGGGTGTTTCGGTGCCGGCGCAAAATCATCAACTAACCCAATGACATACACCCAACCGACGGCGCGCCGTTTTATCTTGCCGTCCTTCAAACTTCGACTTCTCGCAGGGCCGCTCTGACTTCAACGCCGCACTCACCGACCAATCATGTTGCAACATATTCGTCGAACCATGGGTCATGGGCGAAGAACTTGCAGTTGATTGATAGAGTAATTTGCGCGCGACATGCCCATCCCAGTGCGCGCGCTGGGCGCACGCTCGCGAGGTCGGACCGATGAATAACGTCAGCAGGCGATTGGCCTTGGTTCTAGCTAACTGCGGCCTGTTCCTCGCTTCTTGCTCTTCGCAGGAACGCGCAATGGTGCCGCTTACGATCGACGGCGAGCAAGTAAAGTTGGCCACGATTACCTACACGCCGCCCGGCAACGGGCCATTCCCAACCCTGATTTTCCACCACGGATCGACCGGCGGCGGCAAAGATCCGTCCGTGTTCTCGACTCCGTACCATTTCAAGCCCCTGGCGGACTGGTTCACTGCCAGGGGCTGGGCGGTCGTGTTGCCATCGCGGCGCGGTCGCGGCGGCTCGGAAGGCCTTTATGACGAAGGATTCGCGGAAGACCGCAGCGTTACACCTGCGACGAGGCGCGGCAGCTGGCAGGTTTTGCGCGGGCCCTACGCGACACTGACGCCGTTATACCTGCCATCTTGGCGCAGCCTTTTGTCGACAAGGCGCAGGTTGCAGTCGGCGAGGGGGCATTCTCGCCATCGCTTGGGCTGCGCGGCATCCCGATCAGTCACGCGCAGTGATAAATTTCGTAGGTGGCTGGCGGCGCGAGAGCTGTTCCACAGCAACCTCGATCAACCAAGCGCTCTTCAATCGCGACGCCCCTCGGGCTCCGCCATCGCTCTGGCTCTATGGCGACAACGATCCATATTACTCGCTGACGCACTCACGGGCCAATTTCGCCGCGTTCCAGGCCGCGGGCGGCCGGGGCACGTTCTACGAATTCCCGCCGCCGCCGGGCAGCGACGGCCACCGGATCATCGACGTCCCATCGATTTGGAGTAGCACGCTCGCACGCTATCTCACCAGCCGCGGGCTACCAATCAACGGGTACTAAAGGAAACAAGACTAGATCGGGACGGTGAGCGAGTCATGGCAGAAGCGGTCGCGGGGGCTCGCATCAGTCCCAAGTCGGGAAACTCTTCGTCGCATTATCCAGGGTAGCGATGAAGTTCTATGGGAGGCCTGCTTCGTGTCCCGGCGTAGCACGATCCGGTTCAACCTAGAGGGCTATAGCGTAAACGTAGTGCCCATCTTCATCGGGCATGGCCCGCCATCCTGCTTCGCGCGGCGCGCTACGCAGGACAGACCCTGCCACACGCAGCGCGAAGCATGATGCCCTCCGAAGCCTTGGCGTAGGAGGGCGATCCCGAAGGCCGACGGGGTGGCCGACGCGCTGCGACAGAAGCAGGGTCCTTGAGCTATACAATGACGCAAAGCTCGACTGGGGAGGAGCCGATGCGCCGCACCATCGCATGCCTGGCTGTCGCGCTATTGCCGTTGTGGGCGGCGAACGCGCAGCCGCTCAAGCCGAACACGCCCAGCATTTTGCACTGGACGCCGGAGCAACAGCGCGAGGGCTATCGCTCGATCGAGACCATCTACAAGACGGCCACGATCGCGCGCGGCGAGGCGGTGCGAGTGCTCGGCAAGGCCGACCGCACGCTCGAGCTCAGCTACACGCGCGACGGCCGCAGCTGGACGATCGACGACTTCATGACGGCCTTCAACGTGTCCGGCCTGATGGTGCTGAAGGACGGCAAGGTGCTGGTCGAGCGCTACGGGCTTGGCCGCCAGCCGCAGGACCGCTGGATCTCCTTCTCGATCGCCAAGTCGGTGACGTCGACGCTGGTCGGCGCGGCCATTCAGGACGGCAAGATCAAGTCGCTCGACGATCCGGTGACGCTCTACATCCCCGAGCTCAAGGGCTCGGGCTACGACGGCGTCAACCTCCGCCAGATGCTCACCATGAGCTCGGGCGTGAAGTGGAACGAGGACTACAGCGATCCCAACGCCGACGTCGCGCGCTCCGGGACGACCTACAACGAGCCCGGCGTCAATCCTATCGTGAGCTACATGCGCCGCCTGCCGCGCGCGCACGAGCCGGGCTCGACCTTCCACTACAACACCGGCGAGACTCATCTCGTCGGTATGGTGGTGTCGAAGGCGACCGGCAAGTCGCTCGCCGACTACGCCTCGGAGAAGATCTGGAAGCCCTTCGGCATGGAGCGCGACGCGGTCTGGATGCTCGACGCGGCGGGCCACGAGCTCGGCGGCTGCTGCATCTCCATGACGCTCGGCGACTATGCGCGCTTCGGCCAGTTCATCCTCGAAGGCGGCAAGGCGGGCGGCCCGGGAAGCGCCAGGGCGATCGTGCCCGACGGCTGGGTGGCCGAAGCGACCGGCCAGCGCATCACCGGCGGCGCCCTGCCGCAAGGCATCGGTTACGGCTACTTCTGGTGGGTCGGATCGAGCGGCGGCTTTTCGGCACTCGGCATCTTCGGCCAGTCCGTCACCCTCTTCCCCGCCGACCGGCTGGTGATCGTGGTGAACTCGGCCTGGCCGCGCGCGACGGACCGCGATCTCTCCGCCGGACGCAGCGCCTTCCTGTACGCTGTGCGCGACGCGGCGAAGGGCCTTTAGACCTAGGCGCGGCTCTCCATGTCAAAAGCGCAGATATGCGTAGGATTGTTCGCAGTGTGACCTAACCGCCTATCTGCAACTTTGCCCAGGTGTCCCGCAGCTCGATAGTGCGGTTGAACACCAGAGCTTTCGATCCGCTCGTCAGGTCCGGGCAGAAATAGCCCTGCCGTTCGAATTGCACGGCTTCCCCCACAGCCGTCTCCGCCAGCGAGGGCTCCAGCAGCGCGCCCGACAGGACTTCGAGCGAGGCGGGGTTCAAGTCGGCGTCCAGATCGCTGTCGGTTCCCGGGTCGGGGCGGTTGAAAAGCGTGCTGTACAATCGGACTTCGGCGGGGAGTGCGTGCCGGGCGGACACCCAGTGCAGGGTGGCCTTTACCTTTCGACCGTCTGGCGCGTTGCCGCCGCGGCTGGCTGGATCGTAGGTGCAACGCAGTTCCACCACCTTGCCATCCGCATCCTTCACGACCTGGCGGCAGGTGACGAGATAGGCGTAGCGCAACCTCACCTCTCGTCCCACCGCCAGCCGGAAGAATTTGTTCGGCGGGTTCTCCATGAAGTCGTCACGCTCGATGAAAACCTCTCTGCCGAAGCGCAGGGTGCGCGTGCCGGCGGCAGGGTCCCCCGGATGATTGACGGCCTCCAGCTCTTCGACGTGGTTTTCGGGAAAATTCTCGATCACGAGCTTGAGCGGCCGCAGGACGGCCATGCGCCGCTGGGCCGTCTGATTGAGACGGTCGCGGATCGCGTGATCGAACATGGCGAGATCGACGACGCTGTTGGCTTTGGACATGCCGATGCGCCGAACGAAGTCGCGGATCGCCTCCGGTGGCACGCCGCGGCGGCGCAGG
>Ga0081539_10001171_pt1 | contig 47476 bp, 41 predicted proteins | sample TabmetS4T2R2_FD_71023 | JGI IMG/M metagenome (GOLD analysis project Ga0081539, IMG submission 71023) | Tabebuia heterophylla rhizosphere microbial communities from the University of Puerto Rico - S4T2R2 | ecosystem: Host-associated > Plants > Roots > Rhizosphere ... | reverse complement strand
GCGGCCCCCCTGGGCGATTCCCTGCACCACGACGAGCCGCGGATCCGCCGCCCGCACCACGGCACGATCGGACACCAGGAGGTCCACGGTCCCACGTCCGACCGCGGTCACTTCGGCCCGAGCCGTGCCACCACGCCCGTCCGCCAGGATCAAGGCCTCGCCCACGCGCAGCCGCTGCACTGTGGCCGCGTGATGCCCTTCGGGTCCCGCGAGGCGAAAGAAGTCGCCCGCAGGAAGACTCTCAACCAGGAACAGCGGGGTCGACATCCCTGGCACGCTACAGACAGCCGCGCCGATCTTGGAAACTTGTGGGGGCCATACGAGGTGAATGTCGGGGGCTATACGACGTGAATGTCGCTTCGGGCAACCTCGCGGCTTCGGGGTTTGGTGGCCTGAGCGAGTGAACGGTCTGTGACTCACGGCCGGCCGCCACTGGGATTTCCTCCCAGGAAGATCGGTGCTCCCAGCGCCACCCGAACATCCTCCCAGGAAGATCGGTGCCCCCAGCGCCACCGGACTTCCTCCCAGGAAGATCACTGCCCCGCGACACCCCCGGACTTCCTCCCAGGAAGATCACTGCCCCAGCGCCAGCGCCGAACTTCCTCCCAGGAAGATCAGCGCCCCGCAGAACCCCAGATCTCCTCCCACGAAGTTCAGTGCCCCCAGCGAGGCCACCCGGACTTCCTCCCATGAAGTTCGGCGCCTCGCCACGCCAGGCGAACTTCCTCCCAGGAAGATCACTGCCCCCGCAACACCACCCGGACCTTCCTCCCAGGAAGATCAGTGTTCCTAGCGCCACCCAGATCTCCTCCTAGGAAGATCGGTGTCCGCCGGGCCGAAACTCCGCCGCCTGATCGTCACAGAGTCGAGAGGCGACAAACCGGACATAGGCACCAGGAAACCGCAAGATCGGCGAGGTGGGTTCGCGAACGCAGCGGCTCCCGGCACCCCGAAACGGCTCGCCACCGGCGCCCGGGCCAGGCCGAACCCAAGACCGACGGAGCGGGGAACCGGCCCGCTCAGCCGGAATCAGTGGCCGTTGAAGGCGTCTCGCATCCGGGAGAAGAAGCCGCCCTGCTTGCTCAGCTCCGCGACGTCCTCACCCCTGGTCTTGGCGAAGTCGCGCAGCATCCGCTCCTGCTCGCCGGTCAGTTTCGTCGGCGTCTTCACGTCCAGGTGCACGAACAGGTCGCCACGGCCCTGGCCACGCAGGTGCGGCACGCCCTTGCCGCGGATGCGCAGGGTGGACGCCGGCTGGGTGCCGGACTTGACCTCGATGGCTTCCTCGCTGTCCAGCGTCTTGATGGTCAGGCGGGTGCCCAGCGCGGCGGCCGTCATCGGGAGCGTCACCCGGCAGTGCAGGTCATCGCCCTTGCGCGAATAGACGTCGTGCGGGCGCTCGTGGATCTCCACGTACAGGTCACCGGCGGTGCCTCCGCCAGGGCCGACCTCGCCCTGCTGGGCCAGCCGGATCCGCATGCCGTCCTCGACGCCCGCCGGAATCTTGACCGTCAGGCTCCGGCGGGTGCGAATGCGGCCGTCGCCGGCGCAGGTGGGGCAGGGGTGCGGGATCACCGTGCCGTAACCCTGGCAGACGTGGCAGGGCCGGGACGAGACGACCTGACCGAGGAACGTGCGCTGGACGCTCTGCACCTCGCCCCGGCCGCCGCAGGTGTCGCAGGTGGCCAGGTGCGTACCCGGAGCAGTGCCGGCGCCCGAGCAGTGGGTGCACAGCACCGCGGTGTCCACGGTGATCGGGGCTTCCACGCCGAACGCGGTCTCCACCAGATCGAGTTCGAGGCGCAGGATCGCGTCGGCACCCGGGCGGGTCCGCGAGCGCGGGCCACGCGAAGAGCCGCCGGCGGCCGTACCGAAGAAGGCGTCCATGATGTCCTGGAAGCCGACGAACGGGCCGCCGGGACCACCGGGGCCGCCCGGACCGCCGCCGCCCGGCGCGAGCGGGTCACCGCCCAGGTCGACGATCTGCCGCTTCTGGTCGTCGCTCAGCACCTCGTACGCGGCGTTGATGTCCTTGAACTTCTCATGCGCTGCCGGATCCGGATTGACGTCCGGGTGGTATTGGCGGGCCAGCTTGCGGTAAGCGCGTTTGATCTCGTCGTCGGTGGCTTCCCGGCTGATGCCGAGAATTCCGTAGTAGTCCTTCGCCACGGGCTTTGGAGTCCTCAATGTCTGCGCGGTCCGTCAGTTCTGTGCCAGCAGGTCGCCAACGTAGCGTGCCACTGCACGCACGGTGGCGATGGTGCCGGGGTAGTCCATGCGAGTTGGCCCCAGCACGCCGAGCCCACCAACGATCGTGGCACCCGGTCCGTAACCGGTGCTGACCACCGACGCCGACCGTAGGTTGTCGATCTCGTTCTCGTCGCCGATGCGGACCCTGGTGGCGCTGGATTCCACCTCGCCGATCAGCTTCAACAGGATGACCTCTTCCTCCAGCGCCTCCAGCACCGGCCGCAGCGTGCCCTGGAAGTCGAGCAGGCCGCCACGGGTCAGGTTAGCCTGGCCGGCCAGGGCAAGCCGCTCCTCGCCGCGCTCCACCAGCGTTTCCAGCAGCACCGATGCCAGGCAGGCCATGGTCGAGCGCCGGTCCGGCGCGCTGTCGTCCACCAGGGCCTGAACCAGCGGCGGCGTGTCGGCGAGCCGCTGACCGCCGAGCTTCTCGTTGACTCTGCTCCGCAACTCCAGGACGTCGTCGGCGAGGACCGGCTTGGGCAGCTCGACGAGGCGCTGCTCGACCCGCCCGGTGTCGGCGATCATCACCAGCATGAGGCGGGTGGTGGAGATCGGCACCAGTTCCAGGTGGCGTACCGACGACCGCGCCAGGCTCGGATACTGCACCACGGCGACCTGGCGGGTGAGCTGGGCGAGGAGCCGTACGGTGCGGTGCACGACGTCGTCCAGGTCGACCGCGCCGACCAGGAAGCGCTCGATCGCCCGCCGCTCGGCCGGGCTGAGCGCCTTGACCCGGGAGAGCCGGTCGACGAACAAGCGGTAACCGGCGTCGGTGGGCACTCGTCCCGCGCTGGTGTGTGGCTGGCGGATGTAGCCCTCCTCCTCGAGCACGGCCATGTCGTTGCGGACTGTCGCCGGGGAGACGCCGAGGTGGTGCCGCTCGACCAAGGCCCTGCTGCCCACCGGTTCCTGGGTGGCGACGTAGTCCTCCACGATGGCCCGGAGGACGTCGAGCTTGCGGTCATCGAGACTCATACGACCCCTCCCCCGGTCTCCTGGCACTCTGAATCGGCGAGTGCCAGTCTACGTCGCCGGATCGCGCCGCGCGATGATCGTTCCCGGCTGTCTATTTCTCCGATCTTGCCCGCATGTTGCCTCGACCGAGTTGAGCTGCGGTCCTACCGTGTCAGCCATGACTGAACCACCCCGCCCGCCCGGTGACGGCAATCCGTCCGATCCGACGGCGCCGCTGAACCCATACTCCGGTAACGATCCGGCCTCCGGTTCGAATCCGCCACCGACCCACGGCTCGCCGCAGCCGCCCACGTACGGCTCGCCGCCGCCGTCATCCGGCGCGGGTGGGTACGCGCCGCCGCCCACCTCGGGTGCCGGCGGCTACGTCCCGCCTTCGTCGGACGCCGGAAGTTACGCACCACCCGGCTATGGGGCTCCGCTCGGGCAGGGCACCTACGGCGCACAGCCGACCGGCTTCACGACCACCGACGAGAAGACGTGGGCGCTGATCGCGCACTTCGGCGGCATCCTTGTCGGTTTCATCGCGCCGCTGGTCGCGCTGCTGGTCAAGGGCAGCGAATCGCTCGCGGTGCGCGCACACGCGGTCGAGGCGTTGAACTTCCAGATCACCTGGGGCATCGCGACGGTCGCCGCCTCGGTGATCGCCGTCTGCTCGTTCGGCCTCCTGTTCTTCCTGCCCATGCTGACCTGGCTGGTGGTGATCGTCTTCTCGATCCTCGCGGGCCTGAAGGCCAACGAGGGCGAGCTGTATCGCTACCCGATGACCTGGCGACTGGTGAAATAGGTCGCGTCGAACGGCGCGGCCTGCCGTCTCAGGGCAGCAGGTCGCGCACCACCGCGTCGGCCAGCAACCGGCCGCGCAACGTTAGCCGGACCGTCCCGGCGCGGTACGCCTCGTCCGACAGAAGCCCGCTGGCCAGCGCCGCCGCGGCACCGGCTCGCCCGGCCGGATCAAGGGCGGCCAGGGGCAGGCCGGAGGCGAGCCGGACCCTCAGCATGACCTTCTCGACATGCCGGTCGTCGCTGGTCAATACCTCCCGGCCGTGACCCGGGGAGGCCCCACCGGCCAGGCGTTTCGCGTACGCCGCCGGGTGTTTGACGTTCCACCACCGGACCCCGCCGACGTGGCTGTGCGCACCCGGGCCCAATCCCCACCAGTCGCCGCCGGTCCAATAGATGAGGTTGTGCCGGCATCGCGCGCCCGGGCCGGTGGCCCAGTTCGACACCTCGTACCAATCGAAGCCGCTGTCCCGCAGCTTGTGATCCGCGGCCAGGTAACGGTCCGCGGCCACGTCGTCCTCCGGATAGGGCAACTCGCCGCGGCGCATCCGGGCGGCCATCCGGGTGCCGTCCTCGACGATGAGGGCGTACGCGCTGATGTGATCCACTCCGGCGGCGATCGCCGTGTCGAGCGACCGGGCGAAATCGTCTTCGGACTCTCCCGGCGTGCCGTAGATCAGGTCCAGGTTGACGTGGTCGAAGCCGGCTGAACGCGCCTCGGCGGCGGCCTGAGGTGCGCGGCCGGCGGTGTGCCGGCGTTCCAGGACGGCCAGCACGTTCGGCGCGGCCGACTGCATGCCGAGGGAGATCCGGGTGTAGCCGGCCTTCCGCAACGCCTGGAGCGATCTCGGGGTGACCGACTCCGGGTTCGCCTCGGTGGTGATCTCGGCGTCAACCGCCAGTCCCCAGGTCCGGTCGATCTCGTCGAGGATCCGTCCGAGGTCGTCCGAAGCCAGCAGCGTCGGCGTGCCCCCGCCGACGAACACGGTGTCCACCGCCCGCGGCTCGATCGCCTTGTCGGCGAGCCGCAGCTCGGCGAGGATCGCGTCGAGATAGCCCTCCTGGCTCGCTTCGGATGCCGTGTACGTGTTGAAGTCGCAGTAGCCGCACCGGCTCGCGCAGAACGGCACGTGGACGTACACCCCGAATCCGTTTCCTCCGACGTCTACCCCTGCGGGCAGGGAGCCGTCACTCGGAACGGGCTCGCCGTCGGGCAATGGACCAGGCATCCGTCAAGTGTGCACGGCCGCCGATAAGGTTCCGGCATGGAGCTGGTCAAGACCGCCACCGCGGCCGGCGTCACCACGCTGACGCTGGACAGCCCGGCGAACCGCAACGCGCTCTCCACCCCGCTGATGCGGCAACTGCTCGACCGGCTCGCCACCGCGCTCACCGATCCGGCCGTCCGTGTCGTGGTGCTCTCGCACACCGGCCCGGTCTTCTGCTCGGGCGCCGACCTCAAGGAGACGGCCGAGGCCGGCGTGAACGGGCGCGTACCGGTCGAGGTGCTCGCCGACGTGCTGGCCGCGATCTGGGAATTCCCGAAGCCCGTCGTCGCGCGCATCGGCGGTCCGGCGCGCGCGGGTGGGCTCGGCCTGGTCGCGGCGGCGGACATAGCGGTCTGTACGCGCCCGGCAACGTTCGCGTTCTCCGAGGTGCGCCTGGGCCTGATACCCGCGGTGATCAGCGCGACCGTGCTTCCCCGGCTGAACCACCGCGCGGCCGCCGAGTTGTATCTCACCGGCACGGTCTTCGACGGCGCACGCGCCGCGGAGATAGGCCTGGTGACTGCCGCGGTCAGCGCGGAGGATCTGGACGGCGCGGTGGCGGGCTACTGCGACCTGCTCGTGCGCGGCGGCCCGCTCGCGCTGGCCGGCACCAAGCAACTGCTTCGCCGTACGCCGGCACCCACGGTTCGCGCCGACCTCGCCGAGCTTGCCGAACGCTCGGCCGGGTACTTCAGGTCCGACGAGGGTCGCGAGGGCGTGGCGGCGTTCCGGGAGAAGCGCCAGCCGAGCTGGATTCCGCAGTGACGCAGCCCGCGGGCGTTCGTTGATTACCCTTGTCGTCCAACGGAAGGGGTGCGCGTGCGGAGGAAGCCGGTCGTACTGATCGCGCTGTTCGCTCTCGTCGGCGCGCTGGGAGTGGTTGCCGTGGTCAGGTCCTTCTCCGGTTCGATCAAGCTTACTCAGCGCGGGCCGGCCTGCACGGTGCGCGCGGACGGCGAGGTCACGCTCGACTCCACGCAGATGGCGAACGCCGCCACCATCACCGCGGTCGGCCTCCGTCGCGAGATGCCCGAACGCGCGGTGGTGATCGCGCTGGCCACTGCGCTGCAGGAGTCCAAGCTGGAGAACGTCGAGCACGGTGACCGCGACTCGCTCGGCCTCTTCCAGCAGCGACCCAGCCAGGGCTGGGGTACGCCGGAGCAGATCCGCGACCCGCGCTACTCGTCCGGCAGGTTCTACGCGTCTTTGCAGAAGGTGAAGGGCTGGAAGGAGATGCGCGTCACCGACGCGGCCCAGCGCGTGCAGCGGTCGGCGTATCCGAACGCGTACGAGAAATGGGTCGACGAAGCCACGGTCCTGGCCCGGGCGTTGACCGGCCGCGCCACCCGCGCCGTCGAGTGCACCGTTACCGGTGAGCCCGTGCTGCGCGGCGCGGCAGCCGCGGCCGCGTTGATGGAGGGCCTGCAGCTGGACTGGGGCACCGGACTGGCAGCCGCGGCGGTGGGGGCGCCCGGTCTGACCGTCCCGGTCAAGGACGCGAACTCGGGATGGCGGTACGCGCACTGGCTCGTCTCGCATGCCCGCGACACCGGTCTCGAACGGGTACGTTTCGCCGACCTCGAGTGGCACGCGCCAGGTGGAAAGTGGCAGCAAGTAACCGGTGAGCGGGTCGCCGGCAACGGCAAGGTGGTCGCCGAGGTGTTCAGGTGATCGCCGATATCGACGGATATCGCGGCAGTCCCTCGCTGCCGATCCGTGGAATCACATTGCTCTCAGTAGTCCGGCACCCCTATTCAGGTCATTGCGCTACGTGTATATGGCCATGGACAGACAGCAATGGCGCTGGTAGTAGTTAGGGCGTGCTAAGGGCCCTTGAGTGGATCTTGTTGGGAATCGGCAGTGCCAGCGCGATCGTCTTCGGCGTCTGCCGCCACCGGCCCGCCCGGATCGGCCCCTGGCTCCTGCTCGCCGGATCGATCGTGAGCTGCGCCGTCGGCGACGTGTTCTTCGCGATCGATGAACGCTGGATCTCGGATCTCTGTTACTACGCGATGTTCGTGCTGGTCGCCGCCGGCCTGCTGCAGCTCACCCGCAACGGCGCGATCCTGGTGGACCGCGCCCGGCTGATCGACCTGTTGGCTCTCGCCTGCGCGACCCTGCTTATCGTCTGGGTGTTCATGATCGGCGACAGCGGCGGGATCGGGCAGATCTCCGCGGCCTATGTGATCGGTGCTCTGCTGCTGGTGGGTGTCGCCGCGCGCCTGAAGGTCGCGGCCGGTCGCAACGTCTCGGCCACGCTGCTGCTGGTCGGCGCGGTCGGCGTGTTGGCCAGCGACATCGCCTTCCCGCTGTACGAGAGCTGGGTGACCGAGCTCGGTTACGTGGTTCTGTACGTGACGTGGGGCGCCGCCGCCTTGCACCCGTCGATGACCGGCCTGACCAGGCCGACGCCGGCCCGCCCGACCCCGTGGCGCGGGCATTGGGCGGCGATGCTGGGCATCTCGGTGGCCACGCCGCCGGTCGTCCTACTGATCGAGGCGGTCACCGGCACGGTGCGCGACGGAGTCGTGATCGCGGTGGCCGGCGGGATCACGCTGACGCTGGCCATCACCCGGCTGGCCGACTCGGTGGCACAGAGCAATCAGGCGCTCGGCCGGGAACGCGTGCTCCGCGAAGCCAGCGCCGCCCTGGTCGCCGCGGCGGACGTGCCGGCGGTCGACGAGGCCGTCCGGGCCGCGGTCGGCGGGCTGATGCCTGCCCAGGCCGTACAGAAGATCGTCTTCGCTACGGACGACCGCCAGCTGACGCTGGAGTCGCTGCCGCCGAGTGCCGGCCCGCACCCGCGCAGTTGGTGGGTCGAGGAGTCGGACAACGATCACGCCACGCTGGTCTGTCCGCTGTGGCTCGAGCCGCTGGCGGTGGCGCGACCCAGCGGTGGCGCGCTCGTCCTCGCGGGAAGCCGGGACGTGCTGACCGCTACGCGCGACGCCCTGGAGGTCCTGGCGGGGCAGGCCGCGCTCGCCCTGGACCGGATCAGTCTGGTCGAGGCGGTCGGCCGCCGGGACAGCGACCTCTATCTGCGCGCGGTCATCCGCAACACCGCCGACATCATGCTGGTGATCGACGAGGACCAGCGCATCCGGTACGCGAGCCCGGCGCTGCGCAAGCTCCTCGGCGTCGACGAGCTCGCGCCGCTGACCACCCTGTACGAACTCGTCCACCCCGACGACCGCCCGCAGATCCGGCGGGCGCTGGCGGGCGAGGGCGACGCGGTGTTGCTCTGTGCGCTGCAGCGCCCCGACGACAGCCAGGTGTTGGTCGAGGCTACGTACCGGGACCTGCGTGAGGACAGGCTGGTGCAGGGCTTCGTCGTGACCATGCGGAAGGCGACGATCGGGCACCGGCCCGATGAGCAGATCCGCCCCATCGAACACGTCGACGAGTTGCCCGCCTGGATCAACCGCCGGAGCGCTCAGCACAAGTTCCGCTTCTAGTTCGTCTGCCAGACGCTTCATCTGCCACACGCTTCATCTGCCACGTGCCTCGTCTGCCACGCCGCTTTATATGCCACACGCGGAAGCGCCCGGACCGAGCCGGTCCGGGCGCTTCTCGATGTTGCAGTGCGTTTCCGCAGGCTCACGCCTGTGCTTGGTGACTCCCGCGTCAGCGAGTCAGGCGGCGCCGACCGCCGACGCCGGCGACCAGTGCGACACCGATGGCCGCGAGAATGACCTGGAACAGCAGCTCGATCCAGTCGAAGCCCTTGGTGTCGCCGACACCGACGGCGTTCGCGATAACCGTGCCGAGCAGCGCGGCGACCACACCGATGACCATGGTCAACCAGATCGGAATGTTCTGCTTACCGGGTACCACCAGGCGGCCCAGTGCGCCGATGATCAGACCGACGATGAGCGCGGAAATGATGCCGGTGACAGTCATGAGGTTCCCTCCTCAGGGGGTGAAACACATACGTTGCGTCCGTCGAGCCGAGGAGTTCCCGACCTGCTCGCAAACCAAACCGCTCTATCTTTCGGATGTACTTTGCGTCAGCATTTGACACGCTATTACTTCTTACTTGCACCCTTTGCGTCGCCAGAGTCGGAGGTCGACAGGGCGGCGATGAAGGCCTCCTGCGGCACTTCGACGCGGCCGACCATCTTCATCCGCTTCTTGCCTTCCTTCTGCTTCTCGAGCAGCTTCCGCTTGCGCGAGATGTCACCGCCGTAGCACTTCGCGAGTACATCCTTGCGGATCGCCCGGATCGTCTCGCGGGCGATGATCCGGCTGCCGATGGCGGCCTGGATCGGCACCTCGAACTGTTGCCGAGGGATGAGTTTCTGCAGCTTGGCCGCCATCGTGACGCCGTAGTTGTATGCCTTGTCCTTGTGCACGATCGCGCTGAACGCGTCCACCGGTTCGCCGTGCAGAAGTATGTCGACCTTGACCAGGTCGGCGACCTGCTCGCCGGACGGTTCGTAGTCCAGCGAGGCGTACCCCTTGGTCTTGCTCTTCAGCTGGTCGAAGAAGTCGAAGATGATCTCGGCTAGCGGCAGGGTGTAGCGCAGTTCGACCCGCTCGGTGGAGAGGTACTCCATGCCGAGCAGCTGGCCACGGCGAGTCTGGCAGAGTTCCATGACCGCGCCGACGTAGTCGTTCGGCACCAGGACGGTGGCCCGCACGACCGGTTCCTGGATCTCGGCGATCTTGCCGGTCGGGAACTCGCTGGGGTTCGTGACGACGTACTCCTGCATCTCCTCGGTGATCACCTGGTAGACCACGTTGGGTGCGGTGGAGATCAGGTCCAGGTTGAACTCCCGCTCCAGCCGCTCACCGATGATCTCCAAGTGCAGCAGGCCGAGAAAGCCGCAGCGGAAGCCGAATCCGAGCGCCGCCGACGTCTCCGGCTCGTACGTCAGCGCGGCGTCGTTGAGCTTCAGCTTGTCGAGCGCGTCGCGCAGCGCCGGGTAGTCCGAGCCGTCGATGGGATACAGGCCGGAGTAGACCATCGGCTTCGGATCCTTGTACCCGCCGAGCGGCTCCTTGGCCTGGCGGGCGTTGCCGGTCACCGTGTCGCCGACCCGCGACTGGCGGACGTCCTTCACGCCGGTGATCAGGTAGCCCACCTCGCCGACGCCGAGCGCGCCGGCCTTCTCCATCTCCGGCGAGACGACGCCGATCTCGAGCAGTTCGTGCACCGCTCCGGTGGACATCATCTTGATCCGGTCGCGCGCCTCGATCCGCCCGTCGACCACCCGCACATAGGTCACCACGCCGCGGTAGACGTCATACACCGAGTCGAAGATCATCGCCCGGGCGGGCGCATCCGCGTCGCCGACCGGCGGCTCGAACTGCCGGACGATCTCGTCCAGCAGATGCTCGACGCCCTCGCCGGTCTTGCCGGATACGCGGAGCACATCGTGCGGCTCGCAGCCGATCAGCTTGGCCATCTCCTCGGCGTACTTCTCCGGCTGGGCGGCAGGCAGATCGATCTTGTTGAGCACCGGGATGATGCGCAGGTCGTTCTCCATCGCGAGATACAGGTTCGCCAGGGTCTGCGCCTCGATCCCCTGCGCCGCGTCGACCAGCAGTACCGCGCCCTCACAGGCCGCCAGGCTGCGGGAGACCTCGTACGTGAAGTCGACGTGTCCCGGGGTGTCGATCATGTTCAGCACGGCCGAGGCGCCCCTGCCGTCGCCCTGCCGGATCACCCACGGCATGCGGACGGCCTGCGACTTGATCGTGATGCCGCGCTCCCGCTCGATGTCCATCCGGTCGAGATATTGCGCGCGCATCTGTCGCGGGTCGACCACCCCGGTGATCTGCAGCATGCGGTCGGCCAGCGTCGACTTGCCGTGGTCGATGTGCGCGATGATGCAGAAGTTGCGGATGCGCCGTGGATCGGTCGCTCCGATGATGTTCACGCCGGGGTCGGGCACGGTGGTCCGTTCTTCGTCGTTCTCGGGTCTGAAGGGTGGCGACTGTCAGCCGACCCGGTACCTATCGTCCCACGCCGGTCATCCGGGTTCGGGTCACACCCGTACGACAAACCCGGACGGCAGGATGGGCACATGCGCGAGATAGCCCTTCCCGACGTGCCCTACAGCGCCACCGCCCAACGCCCGGATTGGCATGACCTACCCGCCGGCCTGCGTGATGCGATCGGCGGCCGGCTGGGCGCGCCGGTCGCGGCAGCGACCAGTGCCGGCGGTGGCTTCACCCGCGCTTTCGCCGCGGTGCTGACGACCGACACCGGGGAACGCGCGTTCGTCAAGGCCGCACCCCTGCAAGACCCGACGGCGGGCTGGTACGCGCGTGAGTTCGCGGTCACCGCCGCGCTCCCGGCCGGCGTACGCGCCGCGCGTCCACGATGGACGATGGCCGAGGCCGGCTACTTCGTGCTGTGCCTGGACGCGGTCGACGGCCGCGTACCGGAACTGCCCTGGTCCCCCGCCGACCTGGACGCCGCGCTCGGGGCGTGGTCCGACGCGGCGTCGGCGCTGGCTGAGCCGCCGCCCGACCTGCTGGCGGCCGGTCTGCCCCGGCTGCCAGACCTGATCCGCGACGAGCTGTCCTGGTGGTCGGAGATCGCGGCCGGCCGGGAGCCGATGCCCGTAACGGCGCCGCGGTGGGTGGATTCGCGGCTCGGCGACCTGGCTGCGCTGGAACGCGCCCTGCCCGCACTGGCCGCCGGGCCGGGCGCGCTGCACGGCGACTTGCGGATCGACAACCTGCTGATCGACGAGGGCGGGAACGCGTGGCTGTGCGACTGGACCTGGTCGTGCCTCGGGGCGGCCTGGTTCGACACGGTGACGCTGCTGGTCAGCGCCTACGCAAGCGGACTGGCCGTGGACGATCTGCTGCCGCCGTGGTCGGCGCCGGCCGGCGGGGTGGACGGGGTGCTGGCCGCGATGAGCGGATATTGGCTGGTCCAGGCCGCCGCCGGGCCGGTGAGCGCCTCGCCGCACAGCGCGCAGCACCACCGCTTCAGCGGCACACAGGCGCTGTCCTGGCTCGCCGACCGGCGCGGTTGGGCGACAGGCTGAAATGCGCCGTCGGACGCGTGCGGTGGCATTTTGGTGCCCCGGATACCGGCTGGTACGCTTGTCCCTCCGCGTGTGGTGACGCGCCGCTGAATGCTGGCGTGACCACCGAAGGGCATCATCCGATCAACATCCGAACGAGTCAGGACAAGGCTGTCGCGTGGCGAACATCAAGTCCCAGATCAAGCGCAACCGGCAGAACGAGAAGGCCCGGCTGCGCAACAAGTCGGTCAAGTCGTCGTTGAAGACCGTGATCCGCAAGCTCAACGAGGCGAGCGAGGCCGGCGACACCGCGACGGCGACCGCGCTGCTGCGTGACGCATCGCGTCAGCTCGACAAGGCCGTGAGCAAGGGCGTCATCCACAAGAACCAGGCTGCGAACCGCAAGTCGGCCATCGCGAAGCGCGTCGGCTCGCTGTCGGCCTGATCTCCCCGACCCGTCGTGGTGCGGCCCTCACCGGCCGCCACGACGCGCCGATCTTGCATTTTCCTGGTCGCCATGTACCGTTTTGTCCCCAGGAATTCCCAGATCGCCGGACTGACGGCGGCGGCTACTCGTACCGGCGGGTGGCCGACTGCCGTGCACGCTGCTGCCGCATGTCCAGCTCGTCGGCCCACGGGCGGGACGCGGGCGGACCGTTCAGCGCACTGGCGTCGATCTCGGTCACCGCCGGCATCACCGCCGACCGACCGCCACCGTCAGGATTCCGCAGGTCCACCGTGCGGGCCCGGGACAGCGAGATGTCGTCCATCGCGAACTCGTCGGACACCGGACGCCGGATCACCGCCGGCCGCAGGGTCGGCGGAGGCGGCGTGACCGTGCCGGCGCCGAGCGGCTTGGACTCGGCCGGCGTGGGCCGGGTCAGCACCCCGGCGACCACGTCGTTCAGCTTCACCATCACGGCGACCGTGATCGGCAGTACGAGGACGCCCCACCAGCTCACCAGTTCGGCCAGCGCGAGCAGGATGCCCAGTGCCACGGCACCCTCGAGGAACACGAAGCATAGGAACCCGCTGGGCGAGAGGTGCCGCAGGCCCAGCATGCGGGCGTAGAGCGGAAGCTCACGGTACATCTCGGCGCGCCGCGATCGGATCATCCGGCTCACCGCCCATCACCACCCTGCCGTGCCCGGGCCACCGCGAACACCGCCTGCTCCAGGGCGAACCCCCGGTCCTCGCCCTGCCCCTTGACGGCAGCGTTGCAGAGCGCCGCCGCCTGCATCGCGTCGACCAGCCCTTCGGGCGTCCACCCGCGGGCGCGCTCCTGGGCCCGCTGGATCTTCCAGGCCGGCATGCCCAGCGAGGTGGACAGCTGGTACGGGTTGCCGCGGCCGGCCGCCGCCACCCGAGCCACCGTACGCACGCCGTCGGCGATCGCGTCGGCAATCGGAACGGGATCGACGCCCACGTGCATTGCCCAGCGCAGCGCCTCGAGTGCTCCCGGTACGTCGCCGAGCATCGCCGCGTCGGCCACGGTGAAGCCGCTGACCTCCGCGCGTCCCTTGTAGTACCGGGCCACCACCGCAGCCGTGATCTTCCCGTCGGTGTCGGCGAGCAGCTGCGAGCACGCCGCAGCGATCTCGCGCAGGTCGTTGCCCACCGCGGCGAGCAGCGCGGCCGCGGCCGCCTCGCCGCAGTTGCCGCCGTTGCGCCGGAACTCGTCGCGCACGAAGGCGATCCGCTCGCGATCGCCCTTGAGCTTCGTCACGGGAACGACGGTGGCCCCGGCCGCACGCAGCCCGTCGGCGAACGCCTTGCCCTTCGCCCCGCCGGCATGAGAGACGATCAAAGTCACGTCCGGATCCGGGCTCGTCGCATACGCGAGCAGCGCGGTGACCAGATCCTTGCGTGCGTCCTGCCCGCTGCGGATCACCAGCACCCGCCGCCCGCCGAACAGCGACGGGCTGAGCATCTCGGCCACCTCACCAGCGGCGAGCGCACCCGCTTCGTACTCACGGACGTCCGCACCGGGCTCGGCCGCCCGGGCTGCCTCGACCGCCGCTGTGATCGCGCGAGCGGCCAAGAACTCCTCGTCCCCCTGGACGAGCAGCAGCGGGGTGGGAGGCGGCGTATTCACGCCCAACATCGTTGCACGATGCCCGGACTTGTCAGCACGGCTCACTCCTTCGCGTCGCGCGCTGATCGCTCAACGCGAAAGCAGACATATCGGTGAACCATCATGCCGCCCGGATCGTAATCCCGCTCGATCAGGCTGAATGTCTTCGTCGCCGGGTCGACGTGATTCGGCGCACATCGAGGCCGATCGCCCGACCCGGTTCCACCGGAACGTCTTAACCCGGGCGTGTCGCCGGCCTACCGGATGATTACGACGGACTCGAACCACGCGCCACCACGGCCAGCCCTCGGCTCGTGACCACCGCCGCGAGGTCACCGGACAGATCGGTACGCAACACGCGGGCGCCGTCACGGGTCAGCCGGTCGAGCAGCGGGCCGTTCGGATGCCCGAAATCGTTGTCCGCTCCGACCGACACCAGGGCCACCGCCGGATCGACCGCATCGAGGAACGCGGGTTCCTGGTACGCGGAGCCGTGATGCGCGACCTTGAGGACCTCCGCCCGTACCGCACCCGAGCCGGAGTGGATCAGCATCGCCTGCTGCTCCTCGATCTCGGCGTCGCCCGGCAACAGCACGATGTGGCCCCCTGTTCGGGCGCGCAGGACCAGCGAGTTGTTGTTCGGATCCGAGGACGTGCCGTGCATCGGCTCCGGCGGACCCAGCGCGGTCAGCTCCAGCCCACCGACCGCGTAGGTCCAGCCTGGACCGACCGGACGCAGCGGGACCCGCGCCTCAGCGGCGTGGGCGGTCACCGCCGCGCGACCGGCCGCCGGCTCCGGCCACTCCGGCGTGACCACGCCGGAGATCCGGCGACCATGGAAGACGCCGGAGATTCCGCCGATGTGGTCGACATGGAAGTGGCTGACCACGAACAGCGTGACCCGCCGGACGCCGAGACGGCGCAAGCATCGGTCGACCGCGTTCGGCTCCGGCCCGGCGTCGATCACGACCGCCCGCCCGTGCCCCGCCGGCAGCACGACGGCGTCGCCCTGCCCGACCGCGCAGGTGACCACGAGCCAGCGTGGCGGCGGCCAGCCCGGTGCCAGCAGCCGCACCGGCAGCGCGCCCAGCACTCCGCCGAGGGCGATCACCGCGGCCAGCCGCCGAACGATCGGGCGACGGGCCGCGATCAGGAGCAGCACGGTCAGTACGCCGAGCAGCAGCGCACCGGTGACTCCGCCGGGCCACGGGAGCGCACCGGCCGGAACCTGCGCGCCGGTCGTCGCGATGAGCACGAGCCACCGTGCCGGCCAGTGACCCAGCCACGCCGCGAACTCCGCTCCGGCTGGCCAGATCGGCGACACCACGGACGCCACGACACCCAGCAGCGTGGCCGGCGCGATGGCCGGAACCGCCATCATGTTGGCCGGCACCGCTACCAGGCTGACCGAGCTGGACAGGCCGGCCACCACCGGTGCGCAGGCAACCTGAGCCGCGGCCGGGACGGCCAGCGCCTCGGCGACGAAAACCGGCCAGCCGCGCCTGCGAAGGGCGTCCCGCCACGTCGGCGCCAGCAGCAGCAAGCCCGAGGTGGCCAGCACGGAGAGGGCGAAGCCGACGTCGCCGGCCAACTCGGGGTCGACCACGACCAGCACGGCAACGCCGGCCGCGAGCGCCGGCAACGCCGCGCGCGGCCGCCCGGCAGCGAGGCCGATCAAGCCGATAGCGCCCATCGCGGCCGCGCGCACGACGCTCGGCGAGGGCCGCGCCAGGATGACGAACCCGACCAGGGCCACCGCACACACCAGGGCGGTGCCAACCGGTCCGACCCGCGCCCTGCGCACCAGGAACAGGACGACACCGAGCAGAATCGCCACGTTGGCGCCGCTGACCGCCGTCAGGTGGGTCATGCCGGTGGTGCGGAAGTCCTGGTCCAGCCCGGGATCGAGGCGGCTGGTGTCACCCACGACCAGGCCCGGCAGCAGGCCGCCGGCCTCGTCCGGCAGCGGCTCGCACGCACGCTGCAAGCCGGCACGCAGCGCGCCCGCGGCACGCTGGCCCCAGGACGACCGGCCGTGCAGCACCGGGGCCTCGCGTACCGAGATCACGGCCGCGCGAAGGTCGCCCCCGCGGGGCGCGAGCAAGCGTCCGGTCGCGGTGACACGCTGGCCCGGCAGCAACGAACGCCACGCGGGATCGCTGCCCAGTACCAGCGCCCGCGCCTCGAGCCGGATGACCGCGGCCGCATCCTGTTCGCGCACGGAGGTGAGGTCGACCGCCACCAGGTACGTCGGCGGCTGGCCTGCCGCCGTGCCGATCGCGCGCGGGTCATCGCGCACCACCAGATCAGCCCGTACGGTCGCACCGGCATCCACCAGCGCTCGGAGCGGACCCGCCTCCCGCACATCGACCCGCGCCGCGGTGGCGATCGCGCCGCATCCCGCCCCGAGGAGGAGGGTCATCACGATCCACCGCAACGGCGCGGCCGACCCACGCGGGGCGGCCACGACCGCCGACAGGACGAGACATGTCCCGGCGAGCACAAGGCCGCCGCGAGCGGCCAGATGAAGCGAGGCGAGAGCGGACAGCCAGGCACCGACGGTGAACGCGGCCAACCGCAGATCCGGTGGACGTGCCCGGTCAGCGGGAACCGGGGAGGTCACACAGTCACCAGGTCCTTGAGCTGCTCGTAGCGGGACTCGCCGATGCCGGAGACCTTGCGCAGATCGCTTACCGCGCGGAAACCGCCTTGGGCCTCCCGAGCCTCAAGGATCCGCTGAGCCAGGACCGGCCCCACGCCGGGCAGGGTGTCCAGGTCGGCGAGGGTGGCCGCATTCAGGTTGACCGGACCGCCCGGCGCGGCACCGGCCGCCGGCACACCCGCCGGGCCGCCCAGGACAGCGCCCGGCGGTGCGGTGATGCCGACCAGGATGAGCTCGCCGTCGACGACCTTGCGGGCCGGGTTCAGCAGCGCCACGTCGACACCGGGCCGGGCGCCGCCCGCGGCGGCGAGCGCGTCGGCCACCCGGGCGCCCGGCGAAAGGCGGACCAGCCCGGGCTTGCCGACCTTCCCGGCCACCGACACGACGACCTCCGCGGCCGTGGCGACCGGGACCGCGGCGGCGGATACCTCGGCAAGCGGGGGCGGTGTCACCGGGTCGGTCCGCGGCCGGGCACGCCAGGCCAGGAACACCGCGATGAAGACGACGGCCACCGCAACCGCCGCGAGCGCTCTCGCGCCACGGCGGCCGGGATCGAAGATGCCGAACCAGCCTGTTCGCTCGAACGCACCGGCGCCGGTCAGCCTCCGATCAGCCGACGGGCTCGGCACGAGATCCGACCGCGCGAGTGGACTTCGATCCTGGACGGCCCTTGCGGGCTGATCTCGTACCGGGGATGGATTTGCGGGCAGGACCGACCGCAGCCGGGCTGCCACCGCCTCGTCTGTGTCTTGCACGCGCCGAAGGTAGACCGGTCAGGACGTGGCCCGGGGCCGGCTTGTGGACAACGCCGGTTTGTGGAAAACCGACATGATCAAGGCGGCTGTGCTAGCCGTAGCGCGGCCTACCGGCCTCCCCGCCGGGATAGCCACGAGTGAGACGAAATGGCCGCGATCAGGCGGACTCCGCGGTGTAGACATGGTGGTCGTGACCGAACTGGAAGCCGTGACCGCGCTGCGTGCTGCCGGGTGCGTGTTCGCCGAGCAGGAGGCGGCCGTCCTTATCGAGGCCGCGCCGGACGGTGACGCGCTCGCCCACCTGGTCGCCCGGCGGGCCGCGGGTGAGCCGCTGGAACAGGTGGTCGGACATGCCGACTTCTGCGGCGTCCGGGTCCGGCTCCGGCCCGGCGTGTTCGTGCCGCGTCTCCGCAGCGAGCTCCTGGTGCGGTTGGCCGTGGCACATGCCCGGGAGGACGCCGTGGTGGTGGACCTGTGCTGTGGGTCGGGCGCGCTCGGGCTGGCCGTCCGGCGGCGGCGACCCGATATCCGCCTGTACGCGGCGGACCTCGACGGCGCCGCGGTGGCGTGCGCCCGCGACAATCTCGGCGACCACGTCTACCAGGGCGACCTGTTCGATGCGTTGCCACCGCTCGCGGTCGACGTGCTGATCGCCAACGTGCCGTATGTGGCCACCCGGCACATCCCGCTGCTGCCGGCCGAGGCCCGGGACCACGAGCCACGCCGCGCGCTGGACGGCGGCGCCGACGGCCTGGACGTGTTCCGCGCGGTGGTCGCCGAGGCCCCCCGCTGGCTCGCGCCCGGCGGCCTGCTCCTCTCCGAGATCACCGAGGCGCAGATCGAGCCGGCCGTCGCGGCGGTGCGGGCCGCCGGTCTGCGCGCCGGCATCGAGCGGAATGAAGATCTCGAAGCCATCGCTGTGGCGGGCATGCGATAAGGTCGGCGGCTCGAAAGGGGGCGATGCCGTGGGCCTGTTTCGCCGGATCCGCCGCGCCCGGTTGGCCAGTCAGGTCATCCGGCGTCTCCGGCATGCCGGTGCGGCCGACGCTCGCTACGACGCCCGCGCCTTCGCGGTCCGGTTCTCCCGAGGTGGCGAGGCCACGAAGGTGTTGCCGCTGGACACGCTGCTAGCCGAACGAGCCCGACGGCGGCGGGAACGCCGGCACCAGGTGGACCGCTTCGTGGCCGGGTTCCTCGACACGCCGCTGCCGCCACAGCGCTGGGCGGACGTGTGCCCGCTACTGCGGCCGGTGTTGCGCGGATCGGTGCCGGTGGGCGACATAAGCGCGCCGCTGCGCCGCCCGGCATTGCCGTACCTGTCCGAGTTCGTGGTGATAGATCAGCCCGACACGATGACGTACGTGGCTGCCGAGCAGCTCGCCGGCTGGGGTGTCCCGGAGGCCGAGGTCTTCACGGCCGCCCGGCAGAACCTGACCGGTGCGGTGCTGCACGGCGTGGCGACCGAGTCGGTGGTCGTGCAGTTCCTCGACGACGGGGACTCGTACTGGACATCGCACCTGCTGCTGGACGGCTGGCTGGCCCGGCTCGCCCCGCAGGTGGGCGGCGTGCCGGTGGCCTTCGCGCCGGAGCGAGGCACGCTGATCGTGGTGGCAGACGGCAGCACCCACCTGCCCGGGCTGTTCGCCCAGGCGGAGTTGGCCTACCTTACCTCGCCGCGGGCGATTACGCCGATGGCCTATGTCAGCGACGAGCACGGTCACACGGTTCCCTACGCGGCAACGCCGGGACACCCGCTGTACGACTGCGTACGCCGTGCCGAGGCGGTGCTGGCCATGCAGGAGTACGCCCGCCAGGCCGAGACGCTGGCCGACGCGGCCCCGCTGACCCTGGCCGGCGACGATCTTCGTACCCGGACGGTGTGGACTCCGGGCGTCCTGTTGCCGCGGGCCGACGACGTGGTGATCGGCGACGACGTACGGCCATGGGCCGAGGTCGCACCGGACCTCGAGCGGGTCGCCGGATTGGAGCCGCCACGCTTCCGGCGGATCTAGGTGCGCCGGTGCACCACCACGCCGGCCACGCCCGGCCCGACGTGTGCGGCGACCACCGCGCCGATCTCGGTGATGTAACAGTCCCGTAGCCGGTCGCCGAGCCGCATGGTGACCGAGTCCGCAAGGGCGGCGGCCCGGTCCGGCGCACCGAGGTGGTGCACCGCGATGTCCACGTCACCGGTCCGGGCGGCGTCCACCGCCAGGTCGACCAGCCGGGCCAGGGCGCGACCGGCGGTGCGTACCTTGTCGCGAAGCACGATCGAGCCGTCCACCACGTGCAGGATCGGCTTCACCGACAGGGCGGTGCCGAACAGCGCTGAGGCGGCGTTGATCCGGCCGCCGCGGCGTAGATGCTCCAGGGTGTCAACGTAGAACAGCGTGCTGACCCGCTCGGAGTGCTCGACCGCGGCCCGGCGTACCGCGTCGATCGGGGCACCGTGCCCGGCCTCCGTGGTCGCGGCCAGTGCGACGAAGCCCAGCCCCATCCCGGTGGTCCGGCTGTCCACCACCTGGACCTTCGCGCCGAGCTCGGCTGCCGCCAGGCAGGCGGCTTCGTAGGTGCCGGAAAGGCGGGAGGACAGGTGGATCGAGACGATGCCGTCGGCGCCGGCATCGAGCAATCCGCGGTACGCCTCGGTGAACTGTGCCGGCGACGGCCGGGACGTGGAGACCGCGACTCGCCGGGCCCCGAGCGCGCGGGCCACCTCGGTGGGAGTGATCTCGATGCCCTCCAGCCCTTCGTCGCCGTTGATGACGACGGTCAAGGGCACGACGGTCAGGTCGTACGTGCCGCTCAGTTCGGCCGGCAGGTACGCGGTGGAGTCGGTGACGACCGCGACGGGCATGCGGGCACGGTAACCGATCGGAGCCACGATCGAGGCAAGAGCCCCGGCGTCAGTTCGTGCGGTTCCGTCAGACCGGCGGTGGAACCGGCCGCTCGGAGAACACCCCGACGTTGTACGACGCGAGCTGCCACCCGCGCGTGGTGTCGTGAGTCAACTCGACCCAGTGGCAGTTCTGCACGGCGCGCAGGGTCCGCAACTGCTGACGGGGCCAGCCGAGCAAGTGCCCGACGCCCTGCCGCGCCGCGGCCCCATGCGTCGCCACCACGACCGTGCCCCCCGGCGGGGCCTTCTCGGCCGCGGCCTGCAGCGCGTCGGCGACCCGCTTGCCCAGATCGTCGAGGGTCTCCACGTCGCTGCCGATGTCGTCGGCGCCGGCCGTCCAGCGGGCGTACTCCTCGGGACGGGTCTTGGCCACCTCGCTCATGGTGAGGCCCTGCCAGGCACCGAAGTAACGTTCGCGCAGCCGCGGGTCGTACTCGACCCGATGGCCGGTGAGCGCGGCAAGCGCCGCGGCCGTGTCGGCGGCACGGCGCAGGTCGCTGGCGACGATGACGTCCGGACGGAACTTCACCAGCAGCTCGGCGGCATCCACGGCCTGCTGGTGGCCGAGCTCGTTGAGCGGCACGTCGGCTTGGCCCTGGACGCGGTGACCTGCGTTCCAATCCGTATTGCCGTGCCGCCAGACGATGAGACGGCTCACGCCACGCCCGACGCGTTCTGCGCCGGCACACTGTGGGCCGGCGCAGAGTGGACCGGCCCGGCCTGCCCCAGGACGGCGGCATCGACCATGTCGCGGTCGACGAACGGCACCGCCGGGCAGTCTTTCCACAGTTTGTCGAGGGCGTAGAACTCCCGCTCCTCGGCGTGCTGAACATGGATCACCACGTCGATGTAGTCCAGGAGAACCCAGCGGCCCTGCCGCTCACCTTCGCGCCGGGCCGGCTTAGCCCTTTCCGGCAGGTTGAGCAGTGCCTCCTCGATGGCGTCGACGATCGCGATCACCTGGCGCTCGTTGGACGCCGAGGCGATCACGAACGCGTCGGTGATGTAGAGCTGTTCGGCGACGTCGATGACGACGATGTCCTGCGCCTTCTTGTCGGCGGCGGCCTGCGCGGCCGTCATCGCCAGTTCCAGAGCGCGTTCGGTGACGGGCAAGAGGTGGATCCTCCCCAAGGTCGGTCGGGTCAGTTGCCGTTCCAGTGACACAAGCCTCTCACATGGGTACGACATTCCGGCCGGCCCGATACAGCCCACGCTTGGCTATGTATTGCACGACACCATCCGGAACCAGATACCAGACCGGCTTTCCGGCCTCGACACGCGTGCGGCAATCACTGGACGAAATGGCCATCGCGGGCACCTCGACCAGGGTGACCGTATCCGCCGGAAGGTGGGCGTCGGAGAGCTCGAAACCCGGACGGGTGACCCCCACGAAGTGGGCCAGCGAGAGCATCTCGAGCGCGTCCTTCCACGACAGGATCTTGGCCAGCGCGTCGGCGCCGGTGATGAAGAACAGCTCGACGTCCGACCCGTACACCGCGTGCAGGTCACGCAGCGTGTCGATGGTGTAGGTCGGGCCGTCCCGGTCGATGTCCGCCCGGCTGACATGGAAGCTGGGATTGGAAGCGGTCGCGATGACCGTCATCAGGTACCTGTCCTCGGCCGGCGAGACGGCACCCTTCTGCCAGGGGTGACCGGTCGGGACGAACACCACCTCGTCGAGGCCGAACCGGCTGGCCACCTCGCTGGCCGCAACCAGATGCCCGTGGTGGATCGGGTCGAAGGTGCCGCCCATGATCCCGATTCGCCTGCCGTTCATCACGGCTGAAGAATAGATCAACCATCCAGACGTTCACGTACGGCGGTGAGCAGGTCAACGGCGGTGAACGGCTTCTCAAGCAGCGCCACCCCGGGATCCAGCGTGCCGTGCGAGGCGAGCACCGGCTGCGCGTACCCGGACATGTAGAGCACCCGGGTCTCCGGCCGGCTGTGCACCAGCCGTTCGGCCAGCTCCTTGCCCAGCATTCCGGGCATCACCACGTCGCTGACCAGCAGGTCGATGACGCCCTCGTGGCGGGCGGCCAACTCCAGGGCCTGCGCTCCCCCGTCAGCGGCCAGCACCTGGTATCCGGCACCGGAGAGGATCCGGCCGGCCACGTCCCGCAGCGCCGCCTCGTCCTCTACGACCAGCAGCGTCTCGCCGTGCCCGCTGGTCGATGCGGGCGGCGGGGCGGCCGGCTCGGACTCGGCATGTTCGCCGACCGGGAGCACGACGGTCACGGTGGTGCCCACGCCCGGCTCCGACGAGATGGCCACCGAGCCGCCCGCCTGGGTGACGATCCCGTAGACGGTGGCCAGGCCGAGACCCGTACCCTCGCCGCTCGCCTTGGTGGTGAAGAACGGCTCGAACGCGCGCTCCGCGACGTCGGCCGGCATGCCCCGGCCGGAGTCGGAGACCCGCAGCCGGACGTAGTTACCGGGTGCCAAGTCGGCGTCACCTGACGGCATTCGGTGGCCGGCAGTGTCGATCACCAGGTTGCCGCCGTGCGGCATCGCGTCCCTGGCGTTGACCGCCAGGTTGAGCAGGAGCTGCTCGATCTGGCCCGGGTCACAGACCACCGGCGGCAGGTCGTCGCCGGGCCGGAAGACCAGCGTGATGTGCTCGCCGATCGAGCCGCGGAGCATCTCCTCCACGCCGGAGATCACCGCGTTGAGGTCCAGCGGCCGCGGCCGGACCACCTCACGCCGGGCGAAGGCCAGCAACTGGTGGGTCAGGTCGGTGCCACGCTCACCGGCCCGCACCACCTGGCGCGCGTCCGACGTGATGGCGCGCATGTCGGGGGTGGCCGAGGCGGCCTCCTCGATGATGAAGTTGGCGTAGTTGACGATCACGCCGAGCATGTTGTTGAAATCGTGCGCGATGCCGCCGGCGAGCTGACCCAGGCTCTCCAGCCGGTGAATGCGAAGCGTGTGCGCCTCGTGCCGCAGCCGGGCCTGCTCGGCCTCGGCGCGGTTCCGCTCGGTGCAGTCACGCACCACGGCCACGGCGACCCGCCCCTGCGGGGTGTCGACGGTGGCAAGCGACGCCTCGACCGGGAACTCGGAGCCGTCGCGCCTGCGGACGGTGATCGCGATGGTGCCCATCGGGCCGGCTTCCGGGTCGGCGCTGGTGCGCTGGAGCAGCTGCGGATAGGCGGCCCGGGCCTCATCGGTGAGCAGGACGTCGGCATGCCGGCCGAGCAGCTCCGCCTGCGGCCAGCCGAACAGCTCCTCGGCACGGCCGTTGACCAGCACGATCCGGCCGGCGTCCATCACCAGGATCGCGTCCGGGGCGGCCTGTAGCAGGCCGCCCGACAATTCCTCCGACCATTCCACGCGCCACCCCCGTGGCTCCAGGGTAGTTTCCGGAACCGGGCGGACGGGACGAAACGGCGGATCAGCCCCGGAGCGGAGCCAGCCAGTGCTGCGATCGCCGCGGAGCGGAGCCAGCCAACTCAGCCGCGTGCCTCCAGCGCACGGCGCATGTCGTCGTCCTCGTCCACGACGGTCCGCCGCAGAATCGCGTGCACGTCCCGCCTGGCCAGCAGGTCCGCGGCACACTGCCGGGTCTGCGGATCGACGGCGTACCGAGGATAGGCGGCCACGGCGACCCGCTCCGCGCCTATGCCGCTGCGCACTCCCATCATCTCCGGCATCTGCGCGAAGTACTTCGGCACATACACGGCGGTAAGCATCGCCTGCTCCGGCTGCCAGAAGCCGCGGGCCGTGGCCTCCACCAGCCGGCTCGACGTGTCGGTGTCAGAGATGATCAAGGCCCAGGCCCGTTCCTTGGCCTCCGCCGACGGAAGCGCGGCGCGACAGCGGGCGGCGAACTGCTCGCCGGTCGCGCTGCGATCGCGCTCGAACTCCGCCTCGATCGTTTCCGGGCCGGCCGCTCCGAGCACCACCAGGCGGTAAAGGATCAGCCAGCGCAGGTCGGCGTCCACGGCCAGCCCTTGCGGGACCCCTTCGCCGTTCAACCAGCCGCGCAGCCGGGCCACCTCGACGGTCGCGCCGATCAACCCGCGCGCCGCCGCCAGCTGCCGGGAGCCGCCGGCCGTGGACGCGGCCATCAGCCGGTCGCACGCCTGCGCGACCAGTTCGAGCGCCACCGGACGGGTCTCCGGCGCGGAGTACCGGTCCACCAGGTTGCGAGTCATCTTCAGGACGTCCTCGATGATGACCTCGTCGGTCTCCACCGGCAGGGCGGCGAGGACCAGGGTGACCAGTTCGGCGACCGGCCGCTCGCCGTCCACCACCGCGTCCAGCATCGCGGCCCAGATCACCGCACGGACCAGAGAGTCGTCAAGCAGGGGCAGGATCATCGGTACGGCCGCGGCCGACCGCTCGTCGAGGCGGATCTTCGCGTAGGTCAGGTCGCCGTCGTTGAGCAGCAGAAGGTCGGCGGCCTTCTGACCGGCCAGCTCAATTACCTCGGTTCGCGGTACGGCGGGGTCCAGGTCCACCTCCAGGCGCGCACGGCGGACCACGGCACCGTCCGGGGACCTGGCGTACAGGCCCACGCCAAGGCGGTGCGGCCGCAGCGTCGGGTGCTCGGCCGGCGCGGTCTGCTCGATCACCACCGAGGCGTAGTCGCCCTGCTGGTCGATGGTCACCGAGGCGCGCAGCGTGTTGACCTGGGCCCGGCGCAGCCAGACCTCGCCCCAGGCGGACAGGTCGCGGCCGGATGCCTTGGACAGCGCGGCAAGCAGGTCGGCCAGAGTCGCGTTTCCGTACGCGTGCGCCGCGAAGTGCTCGTTCAGCCCGGCCAGGAACGCCCCGTCACCGGACCAGGCGACGAGCTGCTTGAGGACGGCGGCGCCCTTGGCGTACGAGATCCCGTCGAAGTTCAGCAGTGCCAGCTGCGTGTCCGTCACGTCGGTCGGCGCCACCGGATGGGTGGACGGGCGCTGATCGGACCGCATGCCCCAGGACTTGTCGCCGATCGCGAACGTGGTCCAGGTGTCGGTGAACCTGGTCGCCTCGGCGGTCACCCGGGTGCCCATGTACTCGGCGAACGACTCGTTCAGCCACAAATCGTCCCACCAGGCCATCGTGACCAGGTCGCCGAACCACATGTGCGCCATCTCGTGGGCGATCACCTTGGCTCGGGTCTCGCGTTCGCTGCTGGTCACCGCGGACCGGTAGATGAACTCGTCCCGGAAGACCACCAGTCCCGGGTTCTCCATGGCGCCGAAGTTGAACTCCGGGACGAACGCCTGCTGGTACGGCCCGAACGGGTAGCGGATCTCGAAGAGCTCGGCGTACCGGTCCAGGCACTGCTTGGTGACGGTGAACAGCTCGTCGGCCTCGGCGTCCAGAAACTCGGCGAGCGACCGCCGGGCGTACAGCGCCAGCGGGATGCCGTCGTGCTCGTCGGTACGCACGTGGTACGGCCCGGCGATCAGCGTCACCAGGTACGTGGGCAGCCGCAACGTCTCGGTGAACTCCCATCGGCCGCCGCTGCGCTCCCGGACCGCGGCGTTGGCTGCCACCAGCCAGTCCTCCGGCGCGGTAACGCCGATCGTGAAGGTCGCCTTGAGGTCGGGCTGGTCGAAGCACGGGAAGATGCGCCGGGCGCCGTCCAGGAACATGTGCGCGTACAGGTACGTCTGCTGATCCGCCGGGTCGGTGAAGCGGTGCAGGCCCTCGCCGGTGTTCGAGTACGCCATCTGCGCCTCCACCACCAGTTCGTTGGCGGCGGCCAGCCCGGTGAGGATCAGCCGGTGATCGGCGTACGCCGCGGCGGCGAGCGGAACGCCGTTCAGCGTGGCGGAGATCACCTCGGCCGGCTCGAACTCGGCGAACGTCTCGGCGCCCTCCTTCGCCCGGAATCGGACGACCGTGCGGGAACGGAACGTCCCGCCACCACCGGTGAGGTCGAGGTCGAGCCGGTACGCCTCGACGGTTACGGCGTCGGCCCGGGCAATCGCCTCGGCACGGGTCAAGCTCGGCATGCCGACCATCATGCCCGTATCGCTGCCGGGCGGCATGGCCACGCGCCGCACCGGGAGAATCGCGTCGCCGACCGGAAGACGTCCTCGCTGGGCGACGTGCCGACCCGGCGCCTATTCGTCCGTGTCGTCCTCGATCAGCACCGGCGTCGCGGCGTTGGCCACCGTCGTCACCGTTCCGTCGGCGGACATGTGCAGCAGCTCGTCCTCCGAGCGCTGGCGACGGGCCTTGCGAGCGGCCAGGCGCTGGGCCGCGGTGGCTCGGCCGGACTTCTCTTCCAGCCGGATGTCGGTGCCCCGGGGACCGGCCACATACTCGCCGGCGGTCGGCTGCCAGTCGAACTCCTGGGTACCGATGCGGACCGGGTCGCCGGCCTGGGCGCCCTGCTTGGCCAGCGCCGCCTCCACACCGAGGCGTTCCAGCCGGTCGGCCAGGTAACCGACCGCCTCGTCGTTGTCGAAGTTGGTCTGCCGGATCCAGCGCTCCACCTGGGTGCCCCGGACCACGTACACGCCGTCCGCGTCCTGCTCGACGGTGAAGCCCTTGTCGTCCACCGCGCGCGGCCGGACCACCACCCGGGACGGCTCGGCGGGCGGGGCGGCCAGCCGGTTGGCGGCGACCGCGTCGGCCAGCGCATAGGTGAGCTCCTTGAGCCCTTCCCGGGTCACGGCGCTCACCGGGAACACCCGGTAACCCCGGGCCTCCAGGTCGGGCCGGACCATTTCGGCCAGGTCCCGGCCGTCCGCGATATCGATTTTGTTGAGCACCACCATCCGGGGCCGGTCCTCCAGGCCGCCGTACGCGCTCAGCTCGGCCTCGATCGCGTCCAGGTCGGCGAGCGGGTCGCGTTCCACCTCCGGCGCGGCCGAGTCGAGCACGTGCACCAGCACCGAGGTGCGCTCGATGTGCCGCAGGAACTCCAGCCCCAGGCCCTTGCCGGTGGCCGCGCCCGGGATCAGGCCCGGCACGTCGGCCACGGTGAACGTCCGCTCACCGGCCTGCACGACGCCCAGGTTCGGCACCAGCGTGGTGAACGGGTAGTCGGCGATCTTCGGCTTGGCCGCGGACATCACGGATATCAGCGACGACTTGCCGGCCGACGGGAAGCCGACCAGGCCGACGTCGGCGACGCTTTTCAACTCGAGCACCACGTCGAGGCGGTCGCCGGGCTCGCCCAGCTCGGCGAAACCCGGCACCTTACGGCGGGTGTTGGCCAGTGACGCGTTGCCCCGGCCGCCACGGCCACCACGGGCCACCTCGAAGCTGGCACCGTCGCCGATCAGGTCGGCCAGCACCTCGCCGTCGGCGGACTGCACGACCGTCCCGTCCGGCACCTTGAGGACCAGGTCGGTGCCGTTGGCGCCGTCCCGGTTCCCGCCCGCACCTCCCGCGCCGTTCTGCGCCTTGACGTGCGGGCGGAAGTGGAAGTCGAGCAGTGTGTGCTGCTGCGGGTCGACGACCAGCGTGATGCCGCCGCCGTGCCCCCCGTTGCCGCCGTCCGGCCCGCCGAGCGGCTTGAACTTCTCCCGGCGTACGGAGACACAGCCGTGCCCGCCGTCACCCGCCTGCAGGTGCAGCACGACCCGGTCGACGAACGTGGTCACTTACCTCTCCTACCTCGAACACGACAGCGGGCCGCAGACCCCGAGAGGTCCGCGGCCCGCTGCGACGTACGACTACTCGGCAGCCGTTTTCTCGGCCACCGGGACGATGCTGACCGTCTTGCGGCCGCGCTTCGTGCCGAACTGGACGTTGCCGTGGGCCAGCGCGAACAGCGTGTCGTCACCACCGCGGCCGACGAGCTCGCCGGGGTGGAACTTCGTGCCGCGCTGGCGGATCAGGATCTCGCCGGCGTTCACCAGCTGACCGCCGAACCGCTTGACCCCGAGCCGCTGTGCGGCGGAGTCACGACCGTTCCGCGAGCTGGACGCACCCTTCTTATGAGCCATCGCGTGCCCCTAATTCTTCCCGCTCGAGATGCCGGTCACCTTCACGCGGGTCAGCGGCTGGCGGTGCCCCTGGCGCTTGTGGTAGCCGGTCTTGTTCTTGAACTTGTGGATCCGGATCTTCGGACCCTTGGTGTGCTCGGCGATCTCGCCGGACACCGTCACGTTGGCAAGCTTGGCCGCATCGGTCACCAGGTTGTCACCGTCGACGAGGAGAACTGCGGCGAGGGTCAGCGCGTCGCCGGGCGCACCGGCGAGCTTCTCGACCTCGATGACGTCGCCCTCGGCAACCTTGTACTGCTTGCCGCCGGTCTTGACGATCGCGTACATCGGACGCGGACTCCCTGAGACTTACGCAGCGCCAGCGCTGCTTGGCGGATGGTGCGGGGGTTCCCGGCTGGCGGCGCCCCCGTTGTCGAACCAGGCGGCGCCCACAAGAACGAGGCGCGTCGAAAGAGCGCCGCCAGAAAGACTACTTCATCCGCGTGCCCAGACCCAAACCGGGGCGGTCAGGGGCGGGTACGCCGTCGAGCGCCGCCGCGGCGTGACCGGCGCCGGGCGCCCGCTCCGGCGCCCACCGTCTCGTCGTCGTCCTCGTCGTCCGCCGCGTCAGGGTCGTCCGCACCGGTGAGCTGCATCGGCTCAGCGCTGTCCGGCACATCGTCGTAGCGGGACAGGTCGTAGCCGCTCATGTCGTACTCGTCGTCGTCGCTGGTGGTCAGCGGCGGCCTGGTGGACACCACGCCGGAACCGGTGACCGGCGGCGGTACCTCGGCGGCGATGGCGGCCGGGCCCTCCTCAACCGTCTCGGCCACCTCGACGACCTCGGCCTCGGCCGGAACGTCGCTCGTGCCGCGGCGCCGGCGCGACCTGGCGGACTGCTGCGGCTCCGCACGCGTCGCCGCGGCGACCGCCTTGACCTGGCTCACCGCGCCCGAGGACCGCTTCTCCGGCACCGGCTCGGTGTGTATGACCAGTCCGCGGCCCTTGCAGTGCTCGCAGGTCTCGCTGAACGCCTCCAGCAGGCCGGCGCCGATCCGCTTACGGGTCATCTGCACCAGGCCCAACGAGGTGATCTCGGTGACCTGGTGCTTGGTCCGATCCCGGCCGAGGCATTCGGTCAGCCGCCGGAGCACCAGCTCGCGGTTGCTCTCCAGCACCATGTCGATGAAGTCGATCACCACGATGCCGCCCAGGTCGCGCAGCCGGAGCTGGCGCACGATCTCCTCGGCCGCCTCGAGGTTGTTGCGGGTGACCGTCTCTTCCAGATTGCCGCCGGCACCGGTGTACTTGCCGGTGTTGACGTCGATCACGGTCATCGCCTCGGTTCGGTCGATCACCAGGTGGCCGCCGGAGGGCAGGAACACCTTCCGGTCCAGGCCCTTGAGGATCTGGTCGTCGATCCGCTTGTCGGCGAAGACGTCGTCGGCGCCGGCGTACCGGTGCAGCCGTTCCACCAGGTCGGGCGAGACCGCGTTCAGGTAGTTCTCGATCTCGGAGTACGCGTAGTCGCCCTGCACGATCAATTCGCGGAAGTCCTCGTTGAAGAGGTCCCGCACGACCCGGATGACCAGGTCCGGCTCCTCGGACAGCGGCACCGGCGCGTGCCCCTCCGCCGCCTTGGCCTGGATGTCCTCCCACTGCGCCTGCAGCCGCTTGACGTCCCGGGCCAGCTCGTCCTCGCTGGCGCCCTCGGCGGCGGTTCGCACGATCACTCCGGCGCCGTCCGGCACCAGCTTCTTCAGCACGTCGCGGAGCCGCCTGCGCTCGGTGTCCGGCAGCTTGCGGCTGATTCCGGAGGCATTGCCGTTGGGCACGTAGACGAGGTGCCGGCCGGAGAGCGCGATGTGGCTGCTCAGCCGGGCGCCCTTGTGCCCGATCGGGTCCTTGGTCACCTGAACCAGCACCGAGTCGCCGGAGCGCAGCGCCTGCTCGATCGAGCGGGCACGGCCCTCGAGCCCGGTGGCGTCCCAGTTGACCTCGCCGGCGTAGAGCACCGCGTTGCGGCCCCGGCCGACGTCCACGAACGCGGCCTCCATGCTGGGCAGCACGTTCTGCACCTTGCCGAGGTAGACGTTGCCGACCATGGTGCCGGAGGTGGAGCGGGACACGTAGTGCTCGACCAGTACGCCGTCCTCGAGGACCGCGATCTGGGTACGGTCCGGCTTCTGGCGGACCACCATGACCCGGTCGACCGCCTCGCGGCGGGCCAGGAACTCCGACTCGCTCAGGATCGGCGGGCGGGTGCGGCGCTGCTCGCGGCCGTCCCGGCGACGCTGACGCTTGGCCTCCAGGCGGGTTGAGCCGGAGACACCCTGCACCTCGTCACTTCGGCGTGGCTCACGGACACGGACGACGGTGTGCACGCCGTCCTCGATGCCGCCCGAGTCGTCGCCGCCGGCACCCTTGCGCCGGCGGCGCCGGCGGCGACGGGTGACACCGTCGATCTCCTCCGCGTCGTCCTCCTCCTCCTCGGCATCGCCCTCGTCGACGGACGCGGCCGGCTCGGCCTCGGCCTCCTCGCCCTCGTCGACCGGGCCCCTGCCCCGGCCCCTGCCCCGGCGGCCACGGCGACGGCGGCGACGTCCGGTGGCGGTGTCGTCATCCTCCAGGTCCTCGTCGGAGACGTCCTCGTCGTCGGCGGCCTCGTCGTCCGCGTCCAGAACCGGCGGCGGAACATCGCCGGTCTCCACGACCTCGTCGGTGGTTTCCGCCGGTTCCCCGGCTCCGCGGCGGCGGCGACTCTTGCGCGGGCTCTCGGCCGGCGGCTCGGCGACCGGCGCCTCGGCCGGTGCCTCCCCGGCCGACTCCTCCGCCTGGGGGGCGGCCGAACGGCGGCTGCGGCGCTTCGGCGGGGCCGGCGGGGCCTCCGGCTCCGGCGGCATGAAGAGCACGGCGGCCGGGATAGCGGTCCGGATCCGGGGGGCGGCATCCTCTTCGACGAGATCGTCGTCCAGGGGCAGGACGAGATCGTCGTCCAGGGGCAACACGCCGATGATGGGCGTTTCGTCCGCTACGACCGGCTCAACGGGGTGGTCGGCGACCACCTCGGCCAGGGGTTCGGGCGCCGCGGCGGCCTTCTTCCGTCGGCTCCGCACGGCTTTGACCGGTGCTTCGGCAGCCGGCGCGGCGACCGCCTCGGCCACGGAACCGGGCATATCACTCGCCGGGGCGGCTGCCTTCTTTCGGCGACTGCGGGCCGGCGCGGTCGCCTCGGCCGCCGCGTCGGCAGCCGTAGCCGCCTCTATCGCGGCACCAGGCTCGACAGTCGCAGTGCCTTGGTCGGCGCCCGATCCTCCGGGCGGCGCGGCGGCCTTCCGGCGCGCTCGCGTCCGGCGTGCCGGGGTCGTGCTCTCGGCGGCCTCGCCGGGCGGAGTGCTCACTCCGTCCCGTTCACCGCCTTGCTCTTCCTCATCAAATTGTGGCTCGTTATCGAGCATGGGGCGCTCTCCAGTTCTGGCGGCCCCGGGCGCGGGTGAGCGCTGCCACGCAGGGTCGCCGCAAGTTTTTCGGGTCCCGCCCAGTCGGACGGGCTGCCGAAGTCTCCGACGGACGCCAGCCGAAGCGGCTAGCGCCCTCCGATGGGTGCGTCCGTGCGATCCGCGTCCAACGGATCGACAATCTCGCCCTGCAAGGTGAGCGAGCCTTGGGCCAGCCGGGTCACCCGCGGGGGCACCGGCGGCTCCAGGCCGGCCACCGCGCGCAGGCCGGACAGGACGTCATCGGGTCGTACCGCGGGCGTGACCTGCCGTACGACAAGGTCGAGTATCGCACACGGTGTGCCGTCGCCCCCGGAAGGTGCGCCAGACTCCTCCGTCACAGCGAAGGTGACCACTGCCCCACGCGCGTCGAACGACCGCCGGCCCTGCTTGGTCATGCGCTCGACCAGCACCTCGCCGGCGGCCAGGAAGTCCGCCACGGCCCGGCCCGCGACCTCGGGCGGGACCCCGGGGAGCTCCAGCCGCCAGCGGGAGGCGTCGATCCGCTCGGCCAGGCTCGTGCCCTCGGCCGCTATCACCGCGTCCAGGACGTCCAGGCCCGGTGACAATGCCGCGTCCAGGGCCGACCGCAGCTGGTCTGGTGCGACCGGCGCCTGCAGGCCGATCTCCAGAAACTCCGCCTCGCTCGCCACACCGGTGGGCGCGGCGCTCGCGTACGAGATCTTGGGGTGCGGGGTGAAGCCCTGGGAGTAGGCGACCGGCACCGAGGCACGCCGCAGAGCCCGCTCGAAGGCCCGGGCGAAGTCCCGGTGCGAGGTGAAGCGCAGCGGGCCGCGCTTGGCGTACCGGATCCGGATCCGCTGGACGACGGGAGCCTGGCCGCCCAGGGGCTGATTCTTGGCGATCGTGCGCTCCTTCGTGTGGTCTCTCCGGCCATCATCCTCTGGCCGACCGGCGACCGCCGCACCACCCGGTCGTTGGAAGCGGCATGAAAGCTCTCGTGCTCGCCGGCGGTCGCGGTACGCGTTTGCGCCCGCTCACCAACACCTCGGCCAAACAGCTGTTCCCGGTGGCCAACAAGCCGGTGCTGTTCTACGGCCTGGAGGCGATCCGGGACGCCGGCATCTGCGAGGTGGGCATCATCGTCGGCGACACCGGGGCGGAGGTGCGTGCGGCGGTGGGCGACGGCGCCCGATTCGGCCTGCGGGTCACCTACATCCCGCAGGAGGCACCGCTCGGTCTGGCGCACTGCGTGCTGATCGCCCGCGACTTCCTGGGCGACGACGACTTCGTCATGTACCTGGGCGACAACTTCCTGGTCGGCGGCATTCAGGAGCTGGTCGCGGCGTTCGGTGAGGGCGACTACAGCGCGCAGATCCTGCTCACCCCGGTGGACGACCCCCGCTCGTACGGCGTGGCCGAGCTGGGCCGCAGCGGACAGATCGTCGGTCTGGCCGAGAAACCCGACGATCCGGCCAGCGATCTGGCCATTGTCGGCGTCTACATGTTCACCCCGGCCGTGCACGAAGCGGTCCGCGCGATCACCCCGTCCGAGCGTGGCGAGCTGGAGATCACCGACGCGGTGCAATGGCTGATCGGCCGCGGCCACCACGTGCACTCACACTTGATCACCGGCTACTGGAAGGACACCGGCCGGGTACGCGACATGCTCGAGTGCAACCGGATCGTGCTCGAGTCGATCGAGACCCGGATCGGCGGGACGGTGGACGACCGCACCGAGATCACCGGCCGGGTGGTCATCGAACCGGGCGCGGTGGTCGAGCGCTCGGTCCTGCGCGGACCGGTCGTGATTGGCGCGGATACCAAGATTGTCGACTCGTACCTGGGCCCCTTCACCTCGATCGGGGACGGCTGCACGCTCGAGGACGCGGAGATCGAGTACTCCATCGTGATGAATTGCTCGACCGTGCGCGGCGTGTCCCGGATCGAGGCGTCACTGATCGGCAAGGGCGTAGAGGTGACACCGGCCCGAAAGGCGCCGAACACCCACCAGCTGGTCATCGGCGACCACAGCACGGTCCGGTTGCGCGGATGAGGTTCCCGGTCACCGGCGGTGCCGCCGCGATCGGGAACCGGGCGTGGTGGTCGCGGTGAACCGGCTCGCGGAGGCACTCGCCTGCCCCGACTGCCACGCGCTCATCGGACCCGAGCTGCGCTGCGCGGACTGCGGGCACACCGGCCGGCGGGAGGGCCGCCGGCTGCATTTCGGCGGGTTCGCCGACGAGGAGCTGCGCAAGGACCCGCTGAACCGCCTCAAGGAGAGCGCCAAGCGGCGCTTCGGTCCGCTCTATCCGCTGGCCATCGACGTGCTCGCCCCGGTGCTCACGCGCGACTTCGTGCGCCCCTTCCTGCGCGGCTTCGACCTGGACCGGGAGCTTGTGCTGGACCTGGGCGCGGGCACCAAACGCTACGACCCGCGGGTGGCGTGCGTGGACGGCGGCGCCTACGCGAACATCGACCTGGTCTGCGACCTGCGCGCGCTCCCGCTGCGGGAGGGTTCGGCGGCCGGGATCATCAGCGTCGCGGTGCTGGAACACGTCCCGGACCCGGCCGTGCACGTCGCCGAGATGCGCCGGGTGCTGACACCGGGCGGGCGGGTCCTGTGCTTCGTGCCGTTCCTGCAGCCGTTCCACGCCTCCCCGCACGACTACCAGCGCTACACCCGATCCGGCCTGGCCACGTTGTTCGGCGGCTTCGAGGACGTGTCGGTACGAGTCGGCGCCGGGCCGACGTCCAGCCTGGTCTGGGTGCTCCAGGAGTGGCTGGCCCTGGTGCTGTCCCTGGGCAGCCGGCGGCTCTACCGGATGCTCGTACCGCTGATGTGGGTGCTGTCCCCGCTCAAGCTGCTTGATCTCGTGTTGGCCCGGCACTGCGAGGCCGGCGTCATGGCGAGCGGCTTCGTGGTCGAGGCGCGGAAGGCCCAGAGCCGGCCGAGCTGATAGTTGACCAGCGGGGAACCGACGATCACGACCGCCTGAGCCAGCAGCACGTGCAGGTGGACCAGCTCGACCAGTAGCGGGAGTCCGACCGTGATGACCAGCAGGCTGCCGATGCTGAGCAGGTAGAACCGCCCGAACCCGGCCCACCACGGCCCGTCCACGCGGAACACCAGCCGGCGGTAGATCTGGTAGGTGGGCAGCGCGGTGACGAAGCTGGCCAGCACCGCCACCGCCAGGTAGGGAAGCCAGGTCCGCAGCAGCACCCAAGCGGCCGCGAAGGCGGCGTAGTACAGCGCCGCGGCGACGCCGCCGGCGAACAGGTAGCGTATCCGCCGGTCGGCTAGCAGGGCGCGGATCATGCGGGGGCGTAGACGGTGAGGCCGGCCGTCCGGGTGAGCAGCCGGTAGTTGCCGCCGATCCGGAATCCGCAGCGGTCCAGCACCGCCCGGTCGGCCGGATGGATCGGGCGGTTGAAGATCAACAGCGGTGGGCGGGCACCCCACCACGGGTCGTCGGCGCAGGCCTCGGCGATACCGATGGCCGAACGGGCCCGGTCGTTGGAGGCGTACCAGAGCTCGCCGACCGATCGGCCGTCCAGCAGGAAGACGATGCCCGCCATCTTGTCGAATCCGATGATCGCCCGGCCCGGCGGATCGACGTAGGACGCCAGCCGCGCGCGCAGCTCGCCGTATTGCCGGGCGGCCGCCGGATCCAGCCGCACCGACGCCAGAGCGGGCACTCCCGGCGCGATGGCGGTGGCCTCGCCACGCGGTACGCCGCGGTACGGGTGCCGCCAGAGGCCGCCGGTTGCGACGCAGGCGGTGGCGACCAGCGACGTGGCGGCCACGGCCGCGGTCAGGGCTCGGGCTCGCGGCAGTCCGGTCAGGACGCCGATCAGAACCGCCATCCACGCGGCGAACGCGTTGATCGACACTTTGAGCGGGATGTTGCCGGTGCCGAGCGCGTACACCAGCGGCAGCAGTGCCAGCGTGCCGAACAGCACCCCGTACCGGCGCATGCCACCCGCCATGCCGGTGACCAGCGCGTACGCGATCACGGCCAGAAACGGCACGACGAATTTCAGGACGTTGACCGCACCCCCGCCGAGTCCACCACCGGTGATCGCCCACCCGGCCGCGACAGCCAGGGCGGCGAACCCGAGCGCGCGGACCACCGGCCGCACCGACCGGGCCGCGAGCACGCCCGCGGCCAGCAGCGGTCCGTAATGGAGCAGCAGTGCCCGCAGCATCGGCAGGCTGGTCGTCCAGTACCGCTCGATCAACACGGGAAACGACATGCTGCCGTCGGCGAGCAGCCGGTTCACCGCCACCAGCGGCGGAATGGCGACGGTCAGCGGGACGACGGCGAAATGCAGCACTGCTAAGGCGGTCGCAAACCCGGCCAGGGCCCACCCGGTGCCGCGAAGCCGTAGCCGGGCAGAGATCACGGCCGCGGCCCCGACCAGCAGCACCACCGGCATCGCGGCCCACTTGGCGAGCAGGATCGGTACGGTCACCGCGCCCAGCGCGAACGGCAGCCAGGCGGGCGCGCGCTGCCCGCGATCGGCGCAGGCCGCCATGGCGAAGACGGCCGCCAAGCCGAGAAGCGCGCCCAGCAGGACGGGGTCGTTGTAGCCGGGCGTGGCCGGAAGCCAGCCGTACAACGTGCCGCCGGCCGCCATGATCGCCGTGGTCCCGGCCGCCTCCCAGAGCCTGGCGGGCGGCGCGTTCGGGCGACGCATGCGCAGCCAGCGCATGAAGCTCCAGCCGAACACCGCGTGCACGCCGAGCACGGTGATCAGGCGGAAGACGCGCAGCGCCGCGATGTCGTGGCCGAGCAGGTCGAAGACCGGTCCATAGAGGTACGCGGCCCCGGTGAAGTTCCGGTGGTCGGCGTCCCACCACCGGTACGAGAGCAGGTAGAAACCTTCGTCCGTGGTGTCGAAGCCGTGTCCCGCGCTCAGCAGCGCCGCCACAGCCCAGACCAGGACGACCGCCGTCGAGAACGCCAGCGCCAGGGCCGGCCAGAGCGCTGTCCGTGTCGTCCGTGGTGCTTGCGGCGGCGCGGGCGGCCGGACCGTCGTCGAAGTCACGCGGCGACGCTACATCACGCAAATCACCGGATCAGCGTTGGTACGGGTATATCCGGAGCAAAAGGAGTCCTACGTGTTCGCCTCGGTCGTCGTGCCCTGCTACCGGTCCGCGGTGACGCTGCCGCCGCTCATCGCCCGGATAAACGAGGCGCTGCCGGCTCACGTCTCGGACTACGAGGTGGTGCTGGTGGTGGACGGCGGGGACGGCGCGACCTGGACCACGGCGAACGAACTGCAGCGCCGCCACCGGCGGGTCCGGGCGCTGCGGCTGAGCCGTAACTATGGTCAGCACAACGCGCTGGTCGCCGGCGTACGTGCGGCCCGCTACGACGTCGTGGTGACCATGGACGACGACCTCCAGCACCGTCCGGAAGAGATTCCGGCGCTGCTTGCCGCCCTCACCGACGACGTCGACCTGGTGTACGGGGTGGCCGACCGGGAGGAGCACGGCGTGGCCCGCAGCCTCGCGTCCCGTCTGGCCAAGGCGGGCATCGAGCGGATGCTGCACATCCGCAGCGCCCGGCAGATCAGTGCCTTCCGGGCCTTCCGCACCTTTCTACGCGACGGATTCGCCCAGCTCAACGGGCCCCATGCCAGCTTGGACGTGGCGCTGTCCTGGGCCACCACGAACGTCGCGGCGGTGCGGGTGCGGATGGACGACCGCACCAGTGGGCGGTCCGGCTACACCGTCCGGATGCTGGTCCGGCACACCTTGAACATGGTGCTCGGCTACTCTTCCGCGCCGCTACGGCTGGTCGCCTACCTCGGCTTCGCCATCGGCCTGGTCGGCGTGGCGCTGCTCGCTCGGATGCTGTTCCTCTACTTCAGCGGGCAGACCACGGTGGCCGGTTTCACCACGGTGGCCTCCATGGTGGCCATCTTCTCGGCCGCCCAGTTGATCGCGATCGGCGTGCTGGGCGAGTATGTCGGCCGGATACACACCAACGGGCTGGGCCGGCCGACCTATGTGGTGCGCCCGCACGCCGCGTTCGTGCCCGGCCCCACCACGTCCGACGGGCCGGCCGGGACGGATGTGCTGGAGGCCGATGTCCTGCAGGGCGCGGACCGATGAGTCGCGACGACTACGAGTTCGACGACTCACCCGACCGGATCGATCGGGACGTGGTGTGGACGTTCCTGTCCGAACTCGCCTACTGGGGCGGCTGGCGCAGCCGGGACGTGGTGATGCGGCAGATCGACGCGTCCTGGCGGGTGGTCGGCGGGTACCACCGCCGGACCGGCGAGATGGTCGCCTTCGCCCGGGCGGTGTCCGACGGCATCTCGCTGGCGTATCTCGCCGACGTGTTCGTGCTGCCTGAGCACCGCGGCCAGAGGCTCGGCACGGCGCTGCTGGGCGCCATGATCGAACACGGACCGGGTGCCCATTTCCGCTGGATGCTGCACACCGGTGACGCGCACGGGCTGTACGCCAAGCTGGGCTTCCGGCCGCCGGACCACACATACCTGGAACGGCCCGGCCGGGCACCGGGCGCGGCGCCCGCCGGCGACGACCGTCGGCGCGGCGACCAGCACGGCCGGCAGTCAGCGGAGAGCCGCGCGCGTCAGATCCCCGGGAAGGTGCGGACCGCGTCCACCACCGCATCCACCTCCGCATCGGACAGTGCGGGATAGAGCGGCAACCGCACCAGCCGGTCCGCCACGTCCTCGGTGACCGGGCACCCGCCCAGCCCGGTCCGCCCGTATCTCCGCCCGGCCGGCGCGCTGTGTAGCGGCTGGTAATGGAAGGTCGCCTGCACGTCGCGCTCCGCGAAGTGCCGCAACAGCGCCTCCCGCCGCTGGAGATCCGGCAGCAGCAGGTAGTACAGATGCGCCGGATGATCACTGCCGGCGGGCACCGACGGGCGCACGACGTCGAGACCGGCGAGGGCGGCGTGGTACGTCTGCCACACCTCGTACCGGCGTTGCTGGATGATCTCGAACTCCTCCAGCTGAGCGGTGAGCGCGGCGGCCAGCAGGTCGGAGAGCAGATAGCTCGAGCCCAGATCCATCCAGCGATACTTGTCCACCTGTCCCCGGAAGAAGCGGCTGCGGTCGGTGCCCTTCTCGCGAAGTATCTCGGCCCGCTCACGGAACCGCTCGTCGTTGATCAGCAGCGCACCGCCCTCGCCGCAGGAGACGTTCTTGGTGGCGTGGAAGCTCTGCGTGGCCAGCGCACCGAACGAGCCGAGCGGCCGGTCCTGGTAGGTGGCGCCCAGCCCGTGCGCGTTGTCCTCGATCACCGGGATCCGGTGATGCCGGGCCACCTTCATGATCGCGTCCATCTCGCAGGCCACGCCGCCGTAGTGCACGACCACGATCGCCTTGGTGCGCGGCGTGACGGCCGCCTCGACCGCCCGCTCGTCGATGTTCAGCGTGTCCGGCCGGATGTCCACGAACACCGGCACGGCGCCGCGTAGCACGTACGCGTTCGCGGTCGAGACGAAGGTGAACGACGGCATGATCACCTCGTCGCCGGGTCGCAGCTCGAGCAACAGCGCGGTGATCTCGAGGGCGTGCGTGCACGACGTGGTGAGCAGCGCCGAGGAGCCGGCGAGCCGGCCCACCAGCGCCGTCGCCCGGCGGGTGAACGGTCCGTCGCCGGACGTCAGGCCCGACGACGCGGCCTCGGCCAGGTACTCGAGTTCGCGACCGGCCAGATAGGGCCGGTTGAACGGGATGCGCACATCTGTCTAACCGCCGTACTCCCGCAAGGGTTTCTTCCGTCCCCCACCGGCCGCGGCTCACTGAGCCTGGGCCGGCACCCGAAGTGTGTTCAACGGGGTGAGCGGAAGCAGCTTCCTGCCGGTCGGGCCGATCTGAATCTCGGTGTCCATGGACGGGCAGACGCCGCAGTCGAAGCAGGGCGTCCACCGGCAGTCGTCCTGCTCGTACCCGGACATGGAGTCCTGCCAGTCCTGCCAGAGCCAGTCCTTGTCCAGCCCGGAATCCAGGTGATCCCAGGGCAGCACCTCGAGCTCATCGCGTTCCCGGGTGGTGAACCAGTCCAGATCCACACCGAACGCCGGCAACGTCTCCTCGGCCGCCTCGACCCAGCGCCGGTAGGAGAAGTGCTCGGACCAGCCGTCGAACCGGCCGCCCTTCTCCCAGGCCCGGCGGACCACAGCGCCGACCCGGCGGTCACCGCGGGACAGCAGGCCCTCGATCAGCGACGGCTCGCCGTCGTGGTAGCGGTACCCGATCGCCCGGCCCAGCGACCGGTCCGAGTTGATCTCCCTTTTGAGCAGCTGGAGCCGGTGGTCGATGACCTCCGGACGGGCCATCGCGGCCCACTGGAACGGGGTGTGCGGCTTCGGCACGAAACCACCGATCGACACCGTGCAGCGGATGTCCTTGGTGCCCGTCGCGGCCCGGCCCGCCTTGATCACCTCATGTGCCATCCGGCCGATCTGCAGCACGTCCTCGTCGGTCTCGGTGGGCAGGCCGCACATGAAGTAGAGCTTCACCTGACGCCAGCCGTTCGAGTACGCCGTCACCACGGTCCGGATCAGGTCCTCCTCCGTCACCATCTTGTTGATGACCCTGCGGATCCGCTCCGAGCCGCCCTCCGGCGCGAACGTGAGGCCGGTGCGCCGCCCGTTACGGGACAGCTCCTGGGCCAGGTCGATGTTGAAGGCGTCGACCCGGGTGGAGGGCAGCGACAGCGAGACGTTGGTGTCCGCGTACCGCTCGGCCAGGCCGGAGCACATGTCGCCGATCTCCGAGTGGTCGGCGCTGGACAGCGACAGCAGGCCCACCTCGGAGAAGCCGGAGAACTCCAGCCCTTGCTGCACCATCTGCCCGACCGTGGTGATCGACCGCTCGCGGACCGGGCGGGTGATCATCCCGGCCTGGCAGAACCGGCAGCCGCGGGTGCAGCCCCGGAAGATCTCCACCGCGTACCGCTCGTGCACCGTCTCGGCCAGCGGTACCAGGGGCTTCTTCGGGTACGGCCACGCGTCCAGGTCCATCGTCGTGCGCTTGTTCACCCGGAAGGGCACATCCGGGCGGTTCGGCACGACCCGCCGGATGCGCCCGTCGGGCAGATAGTCGACGTCATAGAAGCGAGGGACATAGATGCTTTCCGTACGGGCGAGGCGCAGCAGCAGCTCGTCCCGCCCACCCGGGCGGCCATCCGCCTTCCACTGCCGGATGATTTCGGTGATCTCCAGGACCGCTTCCTCGCCGTCGCCGAGCACGGCGGCGTCGATGAAGTCGGCGATCGGCTCCGGGTTGAACGACGCGTGCCCACCGGCGATCACGACCGGATCGTCGTCGCCCCGCGACGCTGCGTCCAGCGGGATCCCGGCCAGATCGAGCGCGGACAGCATGTTCGTATAGCCCAGTTCGGTGGCGAACGAGACGCCGAGCACGTCGAACGCCCGGACCGGGCGGTGCGCGTCGACGGTGAACTGCGGGACGCCGTACTCCTTCATCAGCGCCTCGAGATCCGGCCAGACCGCGTACGTGCGCTCGGCCAGCACGTCGGGCTGCTCGTTGAGGACCTCGTAGAGGATCTGCACGCCCTGGTTGGGCAGCCCGACCTCGTAGGCGTCCGGATACATCAGCGCCCACCGCACGCTCGCGGCATCCCAGTCCTTGACGACTGCGCCGAGCTCGCCGCCCACGTACTGGATCGGCTTGCTGACCCGGGGCAAGAGCTGCTCGAGCCGCGGGAATACGGAAGTGACGCCCATGGGGGTCCAGGGTACGCGGGTCAGCCGTCCAGTTCGTCCGCGGCCCGTTGCAGGTCGGTCGCGAGCAGGTCGTCCCGGAACGCGCACAGCTGCAGGGTCATTCGGGCGGCGCCACCCTCGCCCACCACGAGCCGGATCGCGGTGCCGTGGTCGTCCAGGTCGCCGACCAGCGCGTCCAGCAGGCGTACACCGGCGCTGTCCAGGAACGAGACGGCGGTCAGATCGATCAGCACCGCCCCGGCCTCGGTCACGTGGGCGACGATCTGCCGGCCGATGGCCGGCGCGTTGGCGAGGTCGATCTCGCCGGCCAGCCGCACCAGATCGGCCTTGCCCAGCTTCGAGAAGCTGACCTGATCCCCGCTCTGCGTCATGATTCGCTCACAGTCGCCTCCCGGCGCGTCCGTCGCATCGTCACCGTAGTCCCGGCACTCCGGTCGAGCACGACGTGATCCATCACCTGGCGGATGAGTTGCAGGCCGCGCCCCCGCGCCGCATCCGTACCGGCCGGCCGCCACAACCCGTGGTCCGCCACTCTGATCTCCACCGCTTCCGGCGACACCGTCGCCGCGACCTCGACCTGACCGAACGGGTCGTCGCGGTAGCCGTGCTCGATCGCGTTCGCCACCGCCTCGGAACAGCCCAGCAGCACGGCATGCGCAGTCTCTTCGTCGACTCCGTGTGTGACCAGCCAGCCGCGCAGATCCTTGCGCAGCAACGCGATCTGCATCGGATCGGCGCCGATCGAGCGCTCCAGCCGCTCCTCGGTGCCCAGCGTGAGGCAGAGCAGGCACACGTCGTCCGGAGGCTCCCGTCCGACCAGGATGTCGGCCAGCCCGGCGGTGATCCCGGGCATCGGCGAATCGCGGCGGCGTGCCCACTCCCGGGCCAGCACCTCGAAGCCGCGGTCGATCGGCCTGGTCCGCCGTTCGATCAGCCCATCGGTGTAGAGCAGGAGCCGGCTACCGGGGAGCAACCTCATCCGGTGCTCGACCCGCTCCCGTCGGCCGGCCCGCGAGCCGAGCGGCGCCGACCGGCCCTCCAGCAGGTAGCGCGGCGCAGTGGCCGGTTCGTGCAGCAGGGGCGGCAGATGGCCGGCGCAGGCGTACGTCATCACGCTGGTGCCGAGGTCGATCTCCGCGTACCCGACGGTCGCCATCCGCGCCGACTCCACCCGTTCGATGAACCGGTCCAGCCGTGTCAGCAGCTTGGCCGGACCGGCCTCGGCGGACGCCAGGGCCCGGACGGCACTGCGCAGCTGGCCCATCGTGGTGGCCGCGTCGATGCCGCGTCCCACCACGTCCCCGACCACAAGTGCCAGCTTGTCTTCAGTGATCATGAACGCGTCGAACCAGTCGCCGCCGACCTCGAGATCCTGCGCGGCTGCCTGGTAGTGGGTCTCGACCACGAACCGCGGATCGGTCGGCATGTCGCCGGCCAGCAGGCTGCGCTGCAGCGTCCGGGCGATGGCACGTTCCTGTTCGTAGAGGCGGGCGTTCTCCAACGCCAGCCCGGCACGATCGGCCAGATCCTCGAGGAAGACGGTGTCGGCGGGCGTGCGCTTGGCGACCTGGGTGCGTAGCGCGAGCGTGCCGAGCACCCGGCCACGGGCGGTCAGGGGCAGCACGGCGCAGCCCGCGTCCGGGCCGCCGGGTGCGGCGAATTGCGGCTCACCCGAGGCGGTCACCGCCGCGACCTGGGCGGCGAGCCGCTCGGCGTCCGGCGGCGGGCCGCCCGCGTCGGCGAGCAGGCCCGCCGGGCCGACCTGCAGGCGGACCGCGGCCCACTCGGCGACCTCCGGCACGACCCGGTCGACCAGGCACCGGGCGCGGGCCATCAACCGCTGCGTCTCCTCCAGCTGCCGGGTCGTCTCGGCGAGGAAGGTGGCGCGCGCTTCGCGCCGGCGAGCCTCGTCGTAGAGCCGGGCACGGTCCAGCGCGTGCCCGGCCTGCTGCCCGAGCAGCCGTACCACGCGAAGCTCGCTGTCGGTCAGTTCTCGCGGGTCGGTGAAGCTGAAGCCGAGCACTCCTCGCACCTCGGTCACGCCGGAGTCGCCGACCTGCATGGTGAGCGGCAGCAGCACGACAGTGTTGCGTCCGGCCTGCCGCATGGTTGCGGCCAGTTCGCAGAAGTGCGCTTCCGCTTCGACCAGCGAGTCGATCACCTGCAGGTCCCCACGGCGCGCCACCTCGGCGACGGCGCGGGTGGAGCCCCGGGGGATGTCGTCGCCTCCGATGGCCGGGTCGGTGCCGACGACCGCCACGAGCAGGTCGCGGTCGGGATCGGCCAGCCAGATGCTGCTGCTCGCGGCCCCGAACGCCGGTCCCGGTGCGCGGACCACGACCTCGGCCACCTCGGCCTCGGTGGGCGCGGCAGCCAGGTCGGCGACGATCTGCTGAAGGGCCCGGACGCGCTTCTCCGACGACTCGGCGGCCCGGCGGGCGGCGAGCAACTCCTGTTCGTACCCACGGCGCTCGGTGGCGTTGAGGACGGTGGTCCGGATAACCCGGGGCAGGCCGGCCGGGTCCCGGCCCAGGATGGAGTTGACCAGCGTGGGCAGCCGGCGGCCGTCCGCGCACACCACGTCGAAGGCGACTTCCTGCACGTCGTCCTGCATGCTGAGCAGCGGCGCATAATGCGTCTCGTGGTAGATCTGCCCGCCGGAGCTGAGCAGGTCCCGGAAGCGCCGGCGGCCGATCAGATCGCTGCGCCGGTATCCGGTCCAGCTCAGGAACGTCTCGTTGACCTTGATGATGGTGCCGTCCGGCAGGGTGGTCAGATAGCCGCAGGGCGCGTGCTCGTACAGTTCACCGGGATCCTCCTCCCAGGGAATCCGCAGGTCCTGCGTCACGTCGCGCTCACTCATCGTCCGCTTACAAGTAGGTCCTGATCGCCGCCACCGTTTCCTCGGGCGCACTCAGATTAGGGCAATGGCCGGTCGCGTTCAGATACACCAGCGAACTGCCGGCGACATGCTCGTGCACGTATTCCCCCACCGCGGTGGGCGCGATGACATCGTCCGAGCACTGCAGGATCAATGCCGGGGTACGGAGTCGCGCCAGATCTTCGCGGTTGTCCGAGAGGAACGTGACACGCGCGAATTGCCGGGCGATCTCGGGATCCGTACGGCAGAAGCTGTTGGTCAGCTCGGCGCCGAGCTCCGGCCGGTCCGGATTGCCCATGATCACCGGGGCCATGGCGCTGGACCAGCCGAGATAGTTGCTGTCCAGCGATTCCAGCATCTCTTCGATGTCGGAGCGGCCGAATCCGCCGACGTAGCCGTCGTCGTCGATGTAGCGCGGCGACGGCCCGATGAGGACCAGCCGGTCGAACCGCTCGGGTTCCCGGATCGCGGCCAGCACACCCATCATCGCGGCGACCGAATGCCCGACGAAGATGACATCGTGGAGGTCGTGCTCGTGGATGATCTCGAGGATGTCGGTGGCGTATCCGTCCAGATCGGAGTACTTGGCCCCGTAAGCCGAAAGGTCCGACTTGCCATTACCGACGTGGTCGAACAGGACGGTACGGTATTGCCCCGCGAAAGCCGGCGCGACGTGACGCCACATGTGCTGGTCGCAGCCGTACCCGTGCGCGAACATCATCGGCGGGCCGTCCGGATTCCCGGACACGGTGACGGCGTTTCTCTGAGTCGTATTCATCTCGGGGTCACGATACGGCTCCGAAGGCCCTCGCACATCGGCCACCTTGTCCGGGGTTCACGGGTCTCTGTCCAGGTCTCGCAATGATCTTGTTGGCTTCACCGCTCTAACCTTGGGATCGGTACCGTGCACGGAGAAGAGGAGAAGATCGACGGATGGCCGACGAGCAGCCGGGCTCCGACGCACCGGCAGCCGGGCCCCACGACCGATCGGACGCGTCGGACGATTGGTCGCTGACCCCGGCGGTGGATCCGTGGGCGGGACGGGACACGCCGTGGGAGGCGATGGCGGTGGCGCCCGAGGTGCTACCGCCCACCCGGATAGAACCGCCGGTCAGCCCCGACCCGGTCGCCGCGCCCCCGGCCGCGCCGGAACCAGCCTTTCCCCCACGGCCTCGGCGTCGCGCCAAGCCGGCCCGTCGCACGCCACCTGCGCGGAAGGGCCCGCCGACGCCCACCTCGGCGCCGCCGCGCCCCCGCCGCCGCTGGCCCCGCAATCTCGCCGTGTTCACTCTGTTCACCGCGCTCTGTTGCTGCGGCGTCCCGGCCCTGGTGCTGCTGCCGACCGCCGGCCAGCACCCGGTCACCGCAGAGCTGCCGGACTCCATCGCCGACCTCAACCTGCGTGACGACGCCGTCAGCAAGCGTGCCGCCAGGCGGTTGAGCGAGCAGTTGAGCAGCCCGAGCGCCTTCGCCGGGATCTACACCGACGGCAACGGCAAGCGGGTCACCATCTTCGGCATCACCGGCCTGCGGCTCACCCCGGAACAGGACGCCGAGACGCAGATCCAGCGCCTGGCCGCCGACTACGACATCCGGGACGTCCGCCCGTACGACCTGGGCGAGGCGGGCGTGCATGAGCGCTGCGGCATCGGCCGGGCGTTCGGCGCGTCCGTGGTGGTGTGCGTGTGGGCCGACCACGGCAGCCTCGCGACCGTGCTGTCGACCAGGCGCTCGATCGCCGACAGCGCGGAACTGACCGGCCGGCTGAGGAATGCCGTGCTGATCAAGGGCTAGAGCCTCGCCGGCTACCCGCCCAGGGCGTCCCGCGGCGGCGCGTACCGGGGCACGTACTCCTGGCTGGTCAGCTTCTGGATCTCGGCCATGACCTCGTCGGTAAGTGCCCGCAACGCGGTCCGGTCGTCGGACCGGTCGGTGGTCTGTATCGGCTTGCCGAACTTGACCGTCACCTTGCCCCAACCCACCAGCTTGGGATACGGCTGGCCGATCGGCTGCACACGCTCCGTGCCGATCATGCCGACCGGGATGATCGGCACGCCGGCCGCGACGGCGAGCCGGGCCGCGCCGGTGCGGCCGCGGTAGAGACGGCCGTCCGGCGATCGGGTTCCCTCGGGATAGACCGCGACCATGTCCCCGGCCTTGAGCACCGGGATGGCACCGTCGAACGCGGTCAGCGCCGCACGACCGCCGGCCCGCTCGACCCTGATCGCGCCCAAGCCCTCCATCATCCTCCTGGTCAGGAAGCCGCCGACGCCCTTGCCCGTGAAGTACTCGGACTTCGCCCAGAAGGCGACGTGCCGCGGCACGACCGAGCCGAGGAACAGTTCGTCCGCGACGGACAGGTGGTTGCCGGCGAAGACGGCACCCCCGGTCGCCGGGATGTGCTCGAGTCCTTCGACGTGGGGCCGCCAGCCAAGCATCATCGCGTTGCCGACGGTGATTTTGCCGATCTTGTAGAGCAGCGGCAACGGGTTCCTCCGGGCGGGGCAAGCCGAACGATGGGGGCTGTACGCAGGCATCACACTGTACGCGAGACCACCACGGTCACCGCCTCGCCGTCGCCGACCTCACCCGGGAAGCCGTTCACCGTCTCACCGAACCGTAGGTCCGTGGCCAGCGTCTCGGACTGCACGAAGCCCTGATGAGCGCGCACCGCGCTCTCCATCGCCGAGGAACCGGACAGCACGAGCTCGATGCGGTCCGAGACGTCCAGGTCCGCCGCCCGGCGGGCCTGCTGCACCACGCGGATCACGTCCCGGGCCAGCCCTTCGGCGGCCAGCTCCGGTGTCACGGACGTGTCGAGCACCACCACCCCGCCGGGCAACGGCGCCGAGTTCTCCACATCGG